>Ga0316203_1000058_pt1 | contig 208735 bp, 204 predicted proteins | sample 6monrhotite_MG_FD_204940 | JGI IMG/M metagenome (GOLD analysis project Ga0316203, IMG submission 204940) | Microbial mat bacterial communities from mineral coupon in-situ incubated in ocean water Damariscotta River, Maine, United States -... | ecosystem: Environmental > Aquatic > Marine >... | reverse complement strand
GTCATCGTGTTGATGCCTTTCGAGTTGGGGTAAGAGACTTCTCGAGGGATCACACGGTGGCCGCGTTCACGTCGTTACCGACGCGGTGGGCCACCGTGCGTTACACCACTATGCGGGACTCCACTGGCCGACATCATGACAAAGGCCTGCCATACGCAATGTTTTCGCCCAGTCGTCACCTATGCGTCCGAAGTCGGCACCGTCTTCATGCCGGTTGATCGACTCGGTCAACACAGACACCTGCTGACAGGTGCCTAGACTGTGCTCGAGTCGCGTGTGATTCGTGCCTGGATACACATAGTGAGCGACGCCGAGTTGACGGATCCTACGAAGACGCTGGAGCAGTGGGCTGTCAAGCACAACGACTTCCGCTGGGGAGAGGGAGATCGTTCCCCAAACGGGATCGTTGAACTCCTTGCCGCTGGCCGATCGACCGGCGCGAGTTGACAGTCCCTTGATGTAGTCGCCTAGGAGTTCATCACACCACGCGTTGATCTCTTGGACATACCTTGCCAGGATCTCACCCAAGGACACCTACCAGATCATGAGTACGCGGGATATGACGCCAGGAATTTCGCAGCAGATGCGCGGTAGAGATCTGGCGTTCCTGGAAGCTTACTCAGGTACGGCTCGGCATCCGACCTTGAAAGCTTGAGTCGCATGTCAACGTACTCGGGATTGTCCAGGCTGATGAGGTCACGCTGCACTGCACGAGTAAGGGCGTCGCGAACCGCAGGCGAGTCTCCGTACACACGATTCACTCTCAACGCGAACCTGGGCTCGACGTTTGCCGACGCGGCAAGTTCCTTAAACATCTCGAACGCGGTCACCACAGCTTCGTAGAACACCCGGCCCCGGATGTTGACGACTGAGACTCCAATCTCTGCAAGCGCTGCAACGAGACCGGTGGTGAAGTCATCAACGGAGGCTTCCTCGACGTCGTTGGCTGAAGCGGGGTTGTCAAGTACTGATCGCACGGTATCCTCCGAGCCGGCCCAGAGGCCGAGCAAAACATCAAGAGTTTATATCAGCATCGATCGATGGCTGTTTGGACGCACCGCCCTGCAGTCCGGGGTGACGAAGCGTTCCAGAAGTTTCATTCTGGGGTTGTTCTGATTCAACTCGGAGCGTCATCTGACACTCATACTACGCGCAAACCGTAGCTTGCTGCTATTTTTTTAGCGCTAAATTATTGCTATGTTGTCGCGATGCCTGGTCGCCACTCAAGACAAAACAGTGAGTGGCGCGACGAGTCGATCAAGATGGCCCAAACTCTGAGGCAGGCACGGAAAGGTCGGGGCCTCACACAGGAGGATCTAGCCGTGCAATCGGGCGTCAAGCTCTCTTCTCTGCGGGCTATAGAGGACGGCCGAGTGACTGAACCTGGCATCTTCAAGGTGGTCCTCCTCGCAAAGGCTCTCTCTATCGACCTGAATGATCTACTGAGGAATGTGCACCCTCCTAACTCTCGGCTAGACGCCTGAGCGATCGTGGCAACATCTAGCGTGAGTTAACGCGACTCAGGGCCTCAATGATTCGTCGCCAAAGGTGTCGTGCGGCTATGAACAGCGCGCCGGCCGGGACAACTCGAGGGTCAACTAGTTATTGGTGAACATGAGCGTCCTCCACCGGGAACCGCCGTGTCACTCCTATCGTCGAGAATGAGACAGCCGACGACGAAAGTGAGCTCATGAAGAAGCACTTCACCGTGGTCGGCGCCGTGATTGTTCGCGACGAGCTCGTGTACTGCGCTCGCCGCGGGCTCGACGGGACCCTGCCGGGCTTGTGGGAGTTCCCCGGTGGGAAAGTTGAGGCCGGTGAATCCTTCGAACAAGCCTTGGTCCGAGAGATCGATGAAGAGCTGGGCTGCGACATCTCCATCATTGAGCCTGTCGAGACAACCACGCACGAGTACGACTTCGCCGTCATCACTCTCGCCACCTACTTGTGCGAGCTGGTGTCGGGAGAGCCACAGTCCAATGAGCACGCCGAAGAGACTTGGCTGCCGCTAGGAGAGCTGCAGACACTGGAGTGGGCTCCCGCCGACATCCCTGCGTTAGAGACGTTGCGAGCCCGAGGTGTCTGAAGACAACACTGAGTTCTGGAGATCCCCGCTCGGCCGAGAGACCGAATTCGGATACCTGCTTGAGTCCTCTCTCATCCCGCACAGCCTCAACCCCGAAGTTGTTCTCAACAACGACAACTCGTCGGTCTTGCGGGTTCTGCGGCGCGAGCTGAAGCAAGCCGACCGGTTCCTTTTCTCCGTGGCCTTCGTCACCCCGAGAGCGCTCGCGCTGCTCAAGCAGGAGCTGGTGGACTTTGGCGGCACAGGAACGATCGTGACCTCTGACTACTTGGGCTTCAACACTCCCGGTGTGTTCAAGGAGCTCAAGGCGCTTGAGAAGATCGGGGTCTCGGCACGCATCCACAAGAGCTCCGCATTCCACGCGAAGGGCTACATCTTCCACCGTCCGGATCGCTCTATCGCGCTGTTCGGAAGCGCAAACCTCACGGAGTCAGCGCTGGTTTCCAACCTGGAGTGGAACATCAAGGTCTCCGGCCTGCCGCAGAGCAACCTGTCTCGCCAGCTGGAGGCATTGGAGATCGAGCAGTTGCAGAACTCTCTCGACCTGTCGAGCGACTGGATCGAGGGGTACGCGGCACGCCCCAGACCGACCACTGTCTGGAAGGCCCGCGCGACACCTCCAGCGAACGAAACCACGCCCCCGTCCACGCTTGAACCGCGATTCACCCCGAACGCCATGCAACGCGAGGCGCTTGCCGCAATCGAGGAGATGCGTGGCAAGGGAGCTCGCCGCGTGCTCGTGGTCTCCGCAACGGGCACCGGCAAGACTGCCCTCGCAGCCTTCCATGTTGGCCTCGTCAACCCGGCACGCTTCCTCTTCATCGTTCACCGCGAGCAGATCCTGGATCGAGCGATCGAAGAGTTTCGAACGATTCTGGGTCTCGACGACGAAGAGATCGGCAAGCTTGCCGGCGGAGCGAAGGAATCCAGCAAACGCTTCGTCTTCGCGACTATTCAGAGCCTCTCTCAGCCCGGCGTCTTGAACCAAGTGCGGCCGGATGAGTTCGCCTACGTCGTCGTCGATGAGTCGCACCATGTCGGGGCGCCGACATACCGGCGGGTGATGGACCACCTCACGCCGGAGTTCACCATCGGGCTCACCGCGACGCCGGAACGCTCGGACGAGTCCGACGTCTTCGAGCTCTTCGACTACAACGTCGCCTACGAGATCCGCCTTCAAGCGGCACTCGAGGCCGACATGTTGGCGCCCTTTCACTACTACGGCGTTGCAGATGTCGAGTTCGAAGACGGCACGACAACGGATGACGCCACCAGCGTTGAACGGCTGACATCACGACTGCGTGCGGAACACATCGTCAAGAATCTGGAGCTCTATGGGCAGGTCGGAACTCCCCCCAAGGGGCTCATCTTCTGCAGCCGGGTCGAGGAAGCTCGCGAACTCTCGTCCCAATTGAACGGGCTCACCCTTCACGGCCAGCCACTCAAGACAGTGGCACTCTCCGGGATGGACTCTGTCGAGAGCCGGCTGGCCATAGTTGCGCAACTTGACCGAGGTGAGATCGACTACATCCTCACGGTAGACATCTTCAACGAAGGCGTGGACATCCCCTCGGTCAATCAGGTCGTCATGCTGCGTCAGACGAAGTCCGCGATCGTCTTCGTCCAACAGCTGGGTCGAGGACTTCGAAGACATCCGGTGAAGGAATACACGGTCGTCATTGACTTCATCGGAAACTACGCCAACAACTACCTCATTCCCATCGCCTTGTTCGGGGATCACTCCCAAGACAAGGAGTCGTTGCGCCGGAAACTCATTGAGGCAGAGGAACGCGGAGTGCTCGCGAACATCTCCAGTATCCGTTTCGACAAGATCGCTCAGAAGCGAGTTCTCGACTCAGTAGCCGTGACGAAGCTCAACAGCGCTCCTCTCTTGAAGCCGGCGATCGAAGCGATGCGATCGCGACTCGGCCGCGCTCCGCGACTCATGGACTTTGCCGAGTCAGACTCCACTGACCCGGTGGTGCTCGCAACGAGCTATCGCCACTTCCCGGAGCTACTCAGGAGGACGCTCAAGCTAGAGAACTCGATCACGAGCCACCAGGGGCAGTCACTCGACTTTCTCGGGAATGAGGTGCTCGCGGCCAAGAGACCGGCGGAAGCGGAAATCCTCCTACAGCTCCTCGACGGCACACCCAAGTCTCTGTTGGACCTCGACGCGGCCATCGCGGATCCGGAACATGAGTCGGATCGCAGTCTGACTCTCAGCGCCCTTCGTACCCTCACCTTCGAGTTCCTCACCGAAGCCGAAAGAACACGCTACGGAGACCCCCTCGTTCGTGAAGACACAGGCGGGATGTACCGCTTGAGCGACGAGTTCCGAGAGGCGACCGCCACAAGTCAAGACTTCGCGAACGAAGTCAACGACCTGCTTTGGACTGCCCTCTCAGTCATCCCTCGAAAGTACGGCGGCGCCGCACCTTTCGCGATCGGCCGTCAGTACTCGCGGAAGGACGCTTCCCGACTTCTCCGCTGGCGGTCGAACATGCAAGGCACGATTTTCGGCTACAAGGTCGACACTGCCACGAAGACTTGCCCCATCTTCATCACCTACCACAAGGCCGACGACGTGACCGCGAGCACCCAGTACGAGGATGAACTACTCGATACAAGGACGCTCACGTGGTTCACGCGCAGTCGTCGCACGCTGGAGAGCGCAGAGGTCAAGGCCATCGTGAACAACGCAGTGACGATCGACGTCTTCGCCAAGAAGGACGACAACGATGGGACTGACTTCTTCTATCTCGGCCGGGCCCGAGCGGACCAGCACTTCCAGACGGACATGCTCGACAAAGACGGCAAGCCGATCCCCGTAGTGCGGGTCACCCTGCGGTTCCATGAGCCGATTCCGCAGGGAATCTTCGACTACTTCGAGCCGACCATTACGGAGTAACGCACTAGCGCCGCAAGACCCCAGCAGGTCTACCCTGGGTCGCATGAACAGCGAGAGCCGAGCATACAGCAGCACCGACGGCTTCACCGCCGAAGAGCGCGCCGCCATGAAGGAGCGGGCGGCCGAGCTGCGCGCGCAAAAGGGCCGCACGAAGGGCGCCGCGAAGGCGGCCGCCGAGCTGCAGGACGTGCTCGACGCGATCGCGAAGCTGCCGGACGACGCCGACCGCGCCCTCGCCGAGCGACTGCACGTCGTCATCACCGAGGCGGGCCCGCAGCTCGCTCCGCGCACCTGGTACGGCATGCCCGCCTACGCGCTCGACGGCAAGGTGCTGTGCTTCGTGCAGCCGGCCAGCAAGTTCGACACCCGCTACACGACCCTCGGGTTCAACGACACGGCGAAGCTCGACGACGGCGCCATGTGGCCGGCGTCGTTCGCCATCACCTCGCTCGGCCCGGCCGAGCAGAAGGCGATCACCGAGCTCGTGCAGCGCGCGATTGGCTGAACCGGACCCTGTGAGGAACTCACGCCGGCGACAGGCGTGACATGTAACATGCTCGCATGACTTCTCGAGCACGTGTATCCGCGTATCGCGATCGCCTTCGCTCCGAAGGCCTTCGACCCGTGCAGGTCTGGGTTCCCGATGTGCGATCTGCCACGTTCGCCACGGAAGCCCGCCGTCAATCGGCGCTCGTAGCATCTGCCGCATCACACAGCGACGACATGCAGTTCGTCGAGGCGATCAGTACCACCTGGGACGAGTGAAGCGCGGCGAGATCCGGCTCGTGGCCGGGGGCGTCTACGCCAGCAAGCCGCGACCCGCCGTAGTCGTGCAAGATGAGCTCTTCGACGGGCTCGACTCTGTCACTGTCTGCCCGCTCACGTCCACGCTGGTCGATGCGCCGCTACTGCGATTGCCGATTGCGTCGACCGAGGTCTCAGGCATCGAGACCGACAGCCACATCATGATCGACAAAATCACGACAGTCCGACGCACCAACGTCGGGCCTCGGGTAGGCGAGATCAGCCCGCAGCACATGGTCGAACTGGAACGTCGCCTTCTCGTCTTTCTCGGCGTCGCCCGATAGGGGAAGCTGGCCCAGCCCCTACGCGAGCGTGCGCCGGAAGAACGCGTCGATGCGCTGCCACGCGTTCTCCGCCTCGACCGGGCGGCGGCCGGGCCCCATGACGGGTCGCATGATGACGCGCAGGAGCGCCGGGCCAGACGGGCGCTCGTTGAGGAACGCGTGCCCGGCATCCGGGTACTCGACCACGTCGTGCTCGATGCCGCGGGCGGCGAGGGCGGCATCCAGTCGCGGGGCCGCGCCGCGAAGACTGCGATCGCGCGCGCCGTAGCTGCCGACGATGGGGCACGCACCGTCGAGCGTGTCGTCGAGGTCGGCGGGGAGCATCCCATAATTCACGGATGCTGCGCCGAAGCCCCCGCGACCCGCGAGCAGCAGGGCGAAGCCTCCGCCCATGCAGAACCCCACCACCCCCACGTGCTCGGTCGTGTCGGCGCGCGCCCGCAGCAACTCCCGGGCCGACTCGATGTCGTCGAACGCCGCGCCCGTGCCGCGTCGCAGCGCTCGAAACGTGGCGACCAGGCACCGCCGGCCGCCGCCGCGGCTGTACAGGTCGGGCATGAGAACGAGGTAGCCGAGGCGCGTGAGGCGCTCGAGGTGGTCGCGCATCGCGTCGTCGACGCCGAATGCCTCGTGCAGCACGACGAGCGGCACGAACGGGCCCTCGCCGTCGGGAACCCCGAGCAGTCCGCGCAGCTCACCGGGGCGCGGGTCGCCGGGCTGCGGGATCGCGACGTCGGTGAGGGTCATGACGGCACTGTAGCCCGCGCGGCCCCGCGCTCAGCAAGGCTGGGTCAGCAGTCGCAGCGAATGCCCTCCGCCGCCGAACCCGCCGCGGGCACAGGCGCGGTCAGCGGATCCACCTCGCGGTGCACGTGCCCCTCCGCCGACTCGACGGGCAGGCCTTCACGCGCCCAGTACTCGAAGCCGCCGAGCAGCTCCTTGACCGGCCACCCCGCACTCGCGAGGGCGTGGGCGGCTTTCGCACCACCGTTGCAGGCCGGGCCCCAGCACATGACGACGGTCGGCAGGGCTGGGTCGAGCTCGTCGAGCCGGTCGAGCAGCTCGGTGCGGGGAAGGTGCACGGCGCCGGCGGCGTGGCCCTGATCCCACGCGGCTCGGCCCCGAACATCCACGAGCTGCACCCGCTCGCCCGCCTCGATCGCCGCCGCGACGTCGCTCGGGTCGGTCTCGAAGGCGAGGTGCGCCGCGAAGTGCGCGGCGGTGGCGGAGGGCTCGGCGAACGACCCCAGCAGGGACGATGACGGGATGCCCAGGGCAAGGTCTGCAGTCGTGCTCATGCCGCCAGGCTAAGGCCGGCGAGCCCCGCGCGACCGGGGTTGGCGCGAAGGCGCGCACGCCTGGCGGGAACAGAACGGCGCGCCACCCTGTTGACCCGAACATGACTGACACGACTGCTCCCGACCGCGTGACCATGTACGGCGCCGACTGGTGCCGCGACTGCCGCCGCACCGAGGCCCTGCTCAACGACCTCGGCGTCGAGTGGACGAAGGTCGACGTGGAAGCCTCCGCCGAGGCGGCCGCGCAGGCGCAGGCGATCAGCGGCCGCATGAACATTCCCGTCGTGGTCTTTCCCGACGGCAGCCACCAGGTCGAGCCGAGCGACGCCGCCGTGCGCGACAAGCTCGCCGCGCTCGGCGCGCTCTAGGCCGTCGCAACCCGCTGGGGCGCCCGGCTCGCCACGTTCTACCGGATGCGCCCCACGCCCGGCACCAACCGCCCCACGCGCGCGGCGTACTGCGCGTACGCGTCGTAGCGCTCGAGCAACATCCGCTCCTCGAAGCGCGACTTGACCATGAGGGTCACGAGCAGCGCGACCCATGCGCCGAGGTGCCATGGTGATGCCCCGATGACGGCGAGGCCGGCGCCGAGCACGAGCAGCCCCGAGTAGATGGGGTGCCGGGCGAGGGCGAAGACACCCGTCGTGACGAGTTCCGCCTCGGCGAGCGGAACGGGGCTCGGCGTGAGCGCGCGTCCGAGGCCGACGCCGGCGATGACCGCGATCACGAGCCCGACGACGACGAGCGCCCCGCCCACGAGGAACGTCACGCCGTCCCGCACCCACAGCGCCCCGGGCGGCACGACGACGAGCACCAGGAGGAGGGCGAACTGGATGGCCACGAGCGTCCAGGCGGCCGCGGTTCGCCGGGCGGGAGTCATGCCCGCAGGCTACTCCGCGACGCGCTCACCGCGCGAGGGCGTACGCTCAGCACGACGGAGTCATCGTGGCTCTCGACATCGAGACGAGCGAGCACATGGGCGAGAAGTCCGCACGCAAGAACACCGCCAAGACCGCAGCATCGAAGACGCTCAAGGAGAAGCGCGTCGCCAAGGCCGACAAGAAGGCCGCGAGCAACCGCATGGAGAGCTCCGACGCCGTCTCGAAGGCCGCGAAGCGCTAACACCGCAAGACGTCATCGTCGCGCGACACTAGCGCCGTGGCACTAGCGTGACGCCACTAGCCCGCGCGCTTCTTCTGCGCCGCGAGCAGGTCCTTCTCGTCGATCGGCGCGAGACCGCGCGCCCGCAGTGAGGCGTAGTACTCGCGCGCCTCCTCCTGCCGCGCCCGCTCCTGGCCCGTCGCGATGTCGGCGCGAATGTGCTCGTCGCGCAGCTCGAACGCGTCCGTCAGCTCGAGAGCGTGGGGGCGCAGGCGCGGCAGCAGCCGGTCGTCGATGTAGTCGGTGATCGCTTGCGCGCGGTGGTCGCTCAACCGGCCGTGGATGACGTACCAGGCGAGGTTCTTCTCGATGAGCCCCAGGCCGAAGAGGTCGCGCAGCCACGTGAGCACTTGGCGGTTGCCCTCGTGCTCGACGCGGGCGAGCGCCTCCGTGAACGCCTCCCACTGCAGCAGCTCACCGTGCGCCTTCGCCGTCTCGATGAGCGCGTTCTGGTGGCGGTTGAAGAGCGCCGCGGCGTCCTTCTTCGGCAGCTTGGATGCACTGCGCAGCTTGCCCGCGAGCTCAGCCACCATCGTCTCGACCCGGTCGGTCAGCAGCTGCCGCTGCGACGCCGTGTCGCGCACGTAGCCCACCGATCGAGCCGTCGAGCCGAAGTCGGCCACCGACTGCACGAGGCGACGCAGCCCCGAGCGGTGCACGACGGCCTCGTTGACCTGGTCGGCGACGTAGTGCGCCATGACGCCGGCGTCGGCCTTCGCGAAGGTGCGCGAGTAGTCGGTCAGCAGGCGCTTGGCCACGAGCTGCAGCAGCACATTGTTGTCGCCCTCGAAGGTCGCGTAGATGTCGAGGTCGGCGCGCAGCTGCGTGAGGCGGTTGGCGGCGAGAAACCCCTGGCCGCCGCAGGCCTCACGCGCCTCCTGGATGATGTCGAGCGCCGCCCACGTGCTCAGCGGCTTGAGCGCCGCCGCGAGCGTCTCGAGGTCCTCCCGGTCGCTGTCGGTGTCGGTGCGACCCGAGAACACGCCGTCGAACTTCTCGAGGAACACCTCGTGCGCGAACGACATCGCGTACGTCTGCGCGAGGCGCGGCAGCAGGCGGCGCTGGTGCCGCTGGTAGTCGAGCAGCACGACCTCGTTGTCATCGCCGTCGTCGAACTGGCGACGCTCCGAGCCGTAGCGCACCGCGATCGTCGTGGCGAGCTTGCTCGCAACGACGCACGCGCCGTCGAGCGACACGCGCCCCTGCACGAGCGTGCCGAGCATCGTGAAGAAGCGGCGCCCCGGGCTCGTGATCGGCGAGGTGTACACGCCGTTCTCGTCGACGGAGCCATAGCGGTTGAGCAAGTTCGTGCGGGGCACGCGCACCTGCGTGAAGTGCAGGCGCCCGTTGTCGATGCCGTTGAGGCCGCCCTTGAGGCCGTCGTCCTCGCCGCCGATGCCGGCCAAGAAGTCACCGTTCTCGTCGCGCAGCGGCACGTAGAAAGCGTGCACGCCGTGGTTGACGCCGCGCGTGATGAGCTGCGCGAAGACGACGGCGGCGCGGCCGTGCAGAGCCGCGTTGCCGAGGTAGTCCTTCCACGCAGCGCGGAACGGGGTGTGGATGACCCACTCATCGCTCGCCTCGTCGTAGGTCGCCGTCGTGCCGACAGCCGAGACGTCGCTGCCGTGCCCGGTCTCCGTCATGGCGAACGCGCCGGGGGTGGTGAGGTCGAGGGCGTCGGGCAGCCAGGCCGCGTGGTGCGGATGGGTGCCGAGGTGCAGGATGGCGGAAGCGTAGAGGCCCCACTGCACGCCCGACTTGATCTGCATGCTCGGGTCACCGAGCAGCAGCTCTTCGAAGCTCGCGATGAACCCGCCGTGGTCGTCCTCGCCGCCGAACTCCTTCGGGAACGCGCGGTGCACCGAGCCGTGCTCGACGAGCAGGCCGAGCTGGCCGAGCACGCGCTCACGCTGTGCGTCCATGTCGTCGGTCGGGATGCGGTGGAACTCCTCGCGGCGCATGAGCTCGCGCGACGCGCGGCGGCTCTCCGCCCACCGGCCCATGAGCTGCTCGCCGAGGGCAGCGACGTCGAGCTGCAGTGCTGACTCCTCCGCCTTCTGCGCCTCGACTCGTTGCTCGGCAACGGGAGCGGCGGGGGCGGGCTGAGCGGGTTCGGTGTGCTCGGCGACGGGAGCGTCGCCGGTGCGCGGTTCACGAACAGAAGATTCACGAGTGGCCATGATTCGACGGTAAAGCGGCCGACGCGCGGGCGGCAGTTCATGGTGAGCAGGCGACGAACGCCGGCCCGGGCATCCCGCCCCCGATTGTGGACTCTCGCACATTGCTGAGCGTTCGCCCTGTGCGGAACCTCTCGAATCGACGCCGCTTCGCTCTGCGCGAATACCCTATGGGGTATAGCGCTCTTCTGGCACAATGGGGTGATGCCTACCGTGAACCTGACCACAGCAGACTTCGAGCAGACCGTCACCGCCGAGGGGATCACCCTCGTCGACTTCTGGGCCGAGTGGTGCGGGCCGTGCCGCCAGTTCGCTCCCGTCTACGAGCAGGCGAGCGAGACGCACCCGGATGTGACGTTCGGGAAGGTGGACACGGAGGCCGAGCAGGCGATCGCGTCGGCCGCCAACATCCGCTCCATCCCCACGCTCATGGCGTTCCGCGACGGCGTGCTCGTCTTCGCGCAGCCCGGAGCGCTACCCGCGCCCGCCCTCGAGCAGGTCATCACCGCGGTGAAAGATCTCGATATGGACGACGTGCGCAAGCAGCTCGCCGAGCAGCAGGCGCAGCAGGGCGCAGGCGAGGCTTAGGCCCCGCGCGCCCTGCTGAAGCGGATGGGCGTCCCCGTTCGGGGAGTGTGCCTGCCGAGGCATGTGCCGTGAGAGGCACACAGCGAAATGGTGCATCCGTCACGGCGCGGTCCACGCGCGAGGCATGGTCGCAAGGAGAGCGCACGCGCTTCTCACACAGCGGCGCCCAGAGTCACCAGTCGTCCGGCGGCGCAGGCTCATCCTCCGGCGGCGGCTCGTCGAAGAACGGGGGCGGCTCGGCGGCCGCGACAGGCGGGCCCGAGCGCGAGGCGCCGCCGCGAACTCCCGCACGCGCACCGCTCGCCCCCCGCGACCTGTCCGCCGGCCCGGACGACGGCGCCCCGGAGTCTTCCGACGCCGCACCGGCGCCATCAGGCAGCGCCGGCGGCTCCTCACCACGCACGATCGCGAGCACGGCCTCGCCGTACTGCTCGAGCTTCTTCGCCCCGACGCCGCTGATCTCCCCCAGCTCGCCGAGAGAGCTCGGCTCGGTGAGCGCGATGCCGCGCAGGGTCGCATCGCCGAAGACGATGTACGCGGGCGCGCCCAGCTCGCGCGCCGTCGCCGCGCGCCAGGAGCGCAAGCGCTCGAACAGGGGCGCCGCCTCGCTCGGCAGGTCGGCGGGCGCCGAGCGGCGCGACGAACGGGGCGCGCGCTTCGGCTCGCGGCGCAGCCGCACCTCGCGCTCGCCCTTCAGCACGTCGGCACTCGCCTCGGTGATGACGAGCGTGCCGTAGCCGTCGCCGTGCACCGCGAGCAACCCCTGGGCCAGCAGCTGACGCACGACCCCGCGCCACTCCTGGTCACTCAGGTCGTCACCGATGCCGAACGTCGAGAGCGAATCGTGCCCCAGCTGCTCGATGCGCGGCGTGCGCTTTCCGGTGAGGATGTCGATGAGCTGCCCCGCGCCGTAGCGCTGACGACGCTCGCGGTCGAGCCGCACGACGGTGGAGAGCAGCTTCTGCGCCGGAACGGTGCCATCCCAGCTCTCGGGCGGCGCGAGGCACGTGTCGCAGTTGCCGCAGCGTTCAACCCCCAACGACTGCCCGAAGTAGGCCAGCAGCTGCACGCGCCGGCACTCGACGGTCTCGCACAGCGCGAGCATCGCGTCGAGCAGTTGCGACTGCCGGCGCTTGTACGCGGCGTCGCCCTCGTTGCGGTCCATCATCTGCCGCAGCTGCACGACGTCTTGCAGGCCGTAGGCGAGCCACGCCGTCGACGGCAGACCGTCACGCCCGGCACGCCCCGTCTCCTGGTAGTAGCCCTCGACGCTCTTCGGCAGGTCGAGGTGGGCGACGAACCGCACGTCGGGCTTGTCGATGCCCATGCCGAAGGCGATCGTCGCCACCATGACGATGCCCTCCTCGCGTAGGAAGCGCGACTGGTGGTCGGCCCGCACTCGGGCGTCGAGCCCTGCGTGGTACGGCAGGGCCGGGATGCCCTGCTCGGCGAGCGCCGTCGCCGTCTTCTCCACGCTCGCCCGCGAGAGGCAGTACACGATGCCCGCGTCCCCCGGGTGCTCCGAGCGGATGAGCTGCAGCAGTTGCTGCACGGGCTGATTCTTCGCCTCGATGCGGTACTGGATGTTCGGCCGGTCGAAGCTCGCCGTGAAACGCCGCGCCGCCCCCAGGTCGAGCCGCGCGACGATCTCATCGGCGGTCGCCTGCGTCGCGGTCGCCGTCAGAGCAATACGCGGGATGCTCGGCCAGCGCTCGTGCAGCATCGACAGTGCGAGGTAGTCGGGCCGGAAGTCGTGCCCCCACTGCGATACGCAGTGCGCCTCGTCGATCGCGAACAGGGCGACGTTCAGGCGGTCGAGCAGCTGCCCCGTGGCGGGCACGGTCACGCGCTCGGGTGCGAGGTAGAGCAGATCCACCTCTCCCGCGAGCAGAGCCTGCTCGACACGGCGGCGCTCGTCGGGCGATTGCGTCGAGTTGAGGAACTCGGCGCGGGCGCCGACGGCGGCGAGAGCATCCACCTGGTCCTTCATGAGGGCGATGAGTGGCGAGATGACGACGCCGACGCCCTCGCGCACGAGCGCGGGAATCTGGTAGCAGAGCGACTTGCCGCCGCCCGTGGGCATGAGTACGAGGGCGTCACCGCCGCCCACGACGTGATCGATGATGGCCTGCTGCTCGCCCCGGAAGGCCGGGTAGCCGAAGACAGACTCGAGCACCTGCTGGGGGTTCGGGCTCGCGGTCGTCGTCACCCAACTAGGCTAGTCGGCCCTACCGACCGCGCCCGCCGTAGGCTCGCGCGCACTGTGGGAGCGCGCATGCTCTACGGCGGTGGGGAGGGAGGTGATGAGGTGGGCGGTATTCCGCAGCCGGTCGAGGGCTCCGACTTGCTCGATGAGCCCACGGTGCCGGGGCCGCACGCCCTTGATGATGACAGTGATGCCCCGTCGCGCGAAAGTGTCGATGATCTCGGCGATGCCGCGCGCGCCCGTCGCGTCGAGGTCGCGCATCTGCGACAGGCGAATGATCACGACCGAGACGTAATGCAGGGTCGCCAGCTCGTCGAGCGCATGCTCGGCCGCGCCAGCGAGCAGGTCACGGGGCCAGACGCGCAGCAGGGCGCGGTAGTCGGCCACGGCCGGCAGCAGCGCTCGCGCGCGGCGTATCAGACTCTTTCGTTGCTGGGTATTGCTCGTCCCTAGACATCCGCGCATACCCAATCGTGTTGCTCACGGCACTACCTCCCGGCCCCCATTTTTAGCTACTGCCCCGACAACGTCGGCTGGGAGGTTTCGGTTGGCAGCTTCGGGCCATCCCCGTCAGGTCGAGCTTGGTCACCGGTTCTCTCGGATACACCTCAGTACTGAGATCGAGATCCCGCCGAGTGCGTCGAATACCTGTCAGGCCTGGCCGACATCCAGCCGGGCAAGAACGAGGTATGACACTGTGCCGACGGCGATCACCGGGGGTCACGGCCAGCGAAGGATCGGAACGGGGTCAGCTCGTCCCTTGCGGGCTCCGCCGCTCTTGGAGACAACCCTGCTCACTGCACATAAGTGACGATCACGACTACCAGGTCGGCTATCAAGACGGCTGCGGCGATGGCAAACGATATCGCCCGGCCGTACCGGGTCTTGCTGGACTCGGCTCGCAATGGCAACAGCAACTGCCGACTCAGGACGTAGGCGGCAACCACTCCAATGAAGATCGTGCCGGCCGGCTCCGGTAGCCCCGCGGTGAGTAGCACTACCAACGCGATCACTCCGATGGCGGTCGCCATCGCGGATTCGAGCAGCTGAGTGGGAATCCGGCGCACGCCTAGCCGCCGGTCGGAGGACCATAGGCCCCAACGCGACGCGGTCGGCCGACCCACGCAGCATCCGCTGAAGAAGCAGCCGAACCGGCCGATCGTCATCCCAAACATCAGCGCGGGCGCGGTAATGTCAAGCAACTGGCCTATCGGGACACCGATGAGCAACGCCCCGACTATCAGACCGACAGCGGCACCCAGCACAAAACCTTGGATACACATGCCACCCCCGAGCATCGCCTGGCGCCGAGCGGCCGGATACACCGCCAGGTAGTACACCTTCGCGCCGATCAGGCCGATCAGACTTGCCACTAGCGACACGAGCGCGACCCCGATCACGGGTAGTCCCAGATAGGCGGCCAAAAGCGCTTGGACGACCAACCCGACCGCCGCACCCACACCGACCAGAGCCGCCCACGAGCCTAGTAGCACTCCCGGGGCCTGCTGGGCGATGACCGGCGCCCACCCCGTGGACCCCTTAGCGGAGCCCCCGGGCAGGCGCGGTAGCGCCGCTCGCGTCCCACGGGACTGGCCACCATCGGACCCGAGGCGGTGTGCGGAAGGGCGGGCCACCACATGCCAGGAGCCGGCCGTCAGATTCGGGACTCGAGTGGTGACCGCGACCCGGCCGCTTCCGGGCAGAACGCGCTCCACCTTTGCCGAAGCCTCGAACCGGTCCGCAGGGCCGGGGTGACGCTTCACCCCGGTGCGCCGCCCCTCGAACGCGACGGTCACTGAATACGGATCACCCTCGGGCGCAGCTTGGAATTCATACGTCAATCCCAAGGCATGCGGCTCGAGTTCAGCCAGGGTGTCGCAGTTGAACGCCGAAACCCGTAGTGCGCCCTTCTGACCAGCAGTGACGTCATCGTCGGGATCCGGAAGCGGTGCCGTCTGGGCATCCAGCCGAGCCTTCGTCACAGAAGATGCTGGCCCGCGCTTGAACGACGCCCCTGGAACCGGCGTGGTCCGCTTTTGGTGATTGGTCATAGTCTCAGCTCCATCCCGAACGTCGGCAGTCAAGATCACTCGCACGATCCACTACGAACAGTAGTAGCTGTCTTCTACCGCCGAGTAGACGCACCCTAACGCACCCAGCACGACCGAACCCTTGAGTCGAGTTCCCGGTCGGCACTGCGACATTCGCGTCTTGTTACTTGACCGAGCCTCTCAGCACGGCCGAGTCAGCACGGCCGAGTCAGCACGGCCGAGTCTGCACGGCCGAGTCAGCACGCCCGCTAGACAACCACGCGCAGGTCATTGAGCGCAGTAGGGATTGTGTCGCCCGTGACCACCGATCCCGGTAGGCGGTAGGCGGTCGGCGTCGTCGTAGCAGTACGTCGTCGACGCGCAACGCAGCCATCGTACTGGTAGCGCCACGATGCCCACACCGCGACCACCGCAAAAACGACGACGAGGATCGCAATGAACGCAAAATGGCGAGGCAGCCTCCGGCCGGCCCAGAAGAAGCGCGCCACGGCGAACGCGCCGATTCCACCCGTCCGCGCCACGTTGAACAGCGAACCAGCTCTGCTGTGCGGCCCGAAGCGGTGGAGCATGAACGCCTTTGCCGGAGGAGTGACCTGCGCGGGACCGCTAGATGTAGATCGCTGGGTCGATGAAGTAGCCATCGGCGCCCGTGTCGCGGGCGCTGCGGTCGAGCGGGCGAGACGTTGCCGGTATTCCGGTGGCGACCGAGTCGGGCGGAACATCCTTCGTCACGAGGGCGAGGGCGCCAATCTGCGAGCGATCGCCGATCGTGATTGGGCCCAGCACCGTCGCACCCGCGCCCATGAGCACCCCGTTGCCCACGGTCGGGTGTCGCTTGCCCATACTGAGGGTGCGACCCCCGAGCGTGACACCGTGGTACAGCATGACGTCGTCGCCAATCTCGGCCGTCTCACCAATCACCACGCCCATGCCGTGGTCGATGAAGAAGCGTCGGCCGATCGTCGCCGCCGGGTGGATCTCGACGCCCGTCCACGCCCGCGCCGCCTGCGCGATCATGCGCGCGAGCAGCCGTAGGCGCCATCGCCACAGCCGGTGGGCGACGCGGTGCCACCAGATGGCGTGCAGCCCCGCCGAAGTGAGAAAGACCTCGAGGCCCGAGCGCGCTGCGGGGTCGCGAAGGCGCGCCGTCGCAATGTCTTCCCGAATCGTCATCTAGGAGCGCAGATCCTCGTACAAGACGCTCGAGAGGTACCGCTCGCCGTAGCTCGCCAGAATCACCACGATCGTCTTACCGGCATTCTCTGGCCGCTTCGCGAGCTCGACGGCGGCGTGCACGGTCGCGCCTGACGAGATGCCGCCGAGGATGCCCTCTTCCGCGGCAAGGCGACGTGCCATGCTCACCGACTGGGCGATGTTGACGTCGATAATCTCGTCGTAAATCTCCCGATCGAGCACGGCGGGAATGAAGTTCGCCCCGATCCCGGCGATCTTGTGCGGGCCGGGGGCGCCACCATGGAGAATGGGGCTCTCTTCGGGCTCAACACCGACGACCTGGACGCCCGGCTTCTGCTCCTTGAGGTACTGGCCGGCGCCCGTGAGCGTGCCACCCGTGCCGATGCCCGAGACGAAGATGTCGACGGCGCCGTCGGTGTCGTTCCACACCTCGGGGCCCGTCGTGCGGCGGTGAATCTCGGCATTCGCCTCGTTCTCGAACTGCTTCGCGAGCACAGCGCCGGGAGTGTTGGCGACGATCTCGGCGGCCTTGCCGACCGCGCCCTTCATGCCCTCAGCCCCGGGCGTGAGTACGAGCTCGGCCCCGTATGCCTTGAGAAGCATCTTGCGCTCCTCGCTCATGGTCTCGGGCATGGTCAGGATCACGTTGTAGCCGCGTGCGGCGCCGATCATGGCGAGCGCAATGCCCGTGTTGCCGCTCGTGCCCTCGACGATCGTGCCGCCTTTGGTGAGCTCACCGCTCTTCTCGGCCGCCTCGATGATGGCGACACCCAGGCGGTCCTTGACGCTCGCAGAGGGATTGTAGAACTCGAGCTTCGCGAGCACGGCGGCCCCCGCGCCGTCGGTCACAGCGTTGAGAGTGACGAGCGGCGTGTTGCCGAACGCCTCAGTGATGTCGCGGTAGATGCGGGCCATGGGGTTTCTCCTCGATGAGTCGGTGGGAAGTCTGCGGGCTCCAGCGTAAGAGAATCACGGCCGCTGCGCATGAATGTGACGCTAGTGCCTGTGCTTGCAACGGCGGCGTGGGCCAGCGCATTCCCCACCAGTGCGAGAATCGTCGTCGGGTCGCCACCAACACGGGGAGGTATAGCGTGCTCACAGTCGTTCTCGGGCTTGCGGGCGCGCTCGTCTACGGTGCCGCCGACTTCTTCGGTGGACTCGCTGCGCGGCGCATCTCTGCCCTCCGCGTCACCGCCCTGGCGGCGCTGTCGGGTGTGGTGCTGCTCGCCGTCGTCGCGGCGATCGTCGGCGGAGAGTGGAGCCGGGAGGCCCTCGTCTGGGGCGCACTGTCGGGCGTGACGGGCGCAGGCGCGATCGCCCTGCTGTACGCGTGCCTCGCGATCGGGCCGATGAGCATCCTCTCGCCCCTCACCGCCGTGATCTCCGCCATCGTGCCCATGACCTGGGGGCTCGCGACGGGCGAGCGGCTCGGAGCGATCGCCTACCCCGCACTTGGCCTCGCTCTCATTGCCGTCCTGCTCGTCGGGTTCGTGCCCGAGAAGGGCGCCGTGCGCCCGAGCCTGCGCGGCCTGCTCATGGCGACGGGCTCGGGCATTCTCATCGGCTCGTTTTATATCCTCATCGATCAGACGCCCGACGATTCCGGGTTCATCCCGCTCGTCGCCAATCGGGTGGTCAACGCGTCGATCATGATCAGCATCATCGTCGTGCTCGCGGTGGTCGCCGGTCGGCGCCACATCTCGGCGAGGGATGCCCCACTCGCCGTGTTCGAGGGAACCCACGGCGCCCCCCACGCGCTGCGAAACACCGACGAGCGCCATGATGCGGCGACACGGGCACGGCTGGGATCGGCATCGCCGTCATGGGAAGCACGGTCGAACTCTCGCCCGGGTGCCACACTGCTGCGGGCGAGCGCGGCAGCCCTGAGCGGCGGTTGGCGTTCCGGGTTCTGGCTGGCCGTCGGGTGCGGAGTACTCGACGCCGCCGCCAACGCCATCGTGTTGCTCGGCCTGCGGCTCGGCGACCTCACGGTCGTCTCCGTGCTCACGGCGCTCTACCCGGCTGGCACGATCCTGCTCGCGGCCATCGTGCTGCGGGAGCGCATCGGGCGCCTGCAGTGGGTCGGGCTCGCGCTCGCGCTCGCGGCGAGCGCCCTGCTCTCGCTCGCCTAGAGCGCCGCGAGCTGGTCGAGCAGTGCGTCGCCCGCGCGCACCTCGTGCGTCACGGCCTGGATCTCGGCGCGCACGAGCAACTCTTCGAGACGCCGCCGACGCTGGCGCGTCACGAGCGTGACGACCGTGCCGACCTTGCCCGCGCGACCCGTGCGACCCGAGCGGTGCAGGTACGCCTTGTACTCGTCGGGCGCGTCGGCCTGGATCACGAGCGAGATGTCATCGACGTGGATGCCCCGCGCCGCGACATCGGTGGCCACGAGCACGCTCACGCGACCGCTCGTGAGCTTGTCGAGGTTACGACTGCGCCTCGCCTGGTTGAGGTCGCCGTGCAGGCTGACGGCCGCGATGCCGGCGTCGTCGAGCTGATCGGCGAGCTCTTCTGCGAAGGCGCGGGTGCGCGCGAACACGAGCGTCCTGCCTGGACCCGCCGAGAGCTGCTCGATGACGGCGCGCTTCTCGCGCTGCTCGACGAGGAGCACACGGTGGTCGATCGTCGAGGAGTCTTGAGTCTCACCCGCGACCTCGTAGACGCTTGGGTTCGACAGGAACTCGCTCACGAGGCTCGCGACGCCCGAGTCGAGCGTTGCCGAGAAGAGCAACTTCTGGTTGCCCGTTCGCGTGCGGCGAATCAGGCGCTGTACGGGCTCAAGGAACCCGAGCTCGCACATGTGGTCTGCCTCGTCAAGCACGACGATCTCGATCTTGCTGAGGTCGAGGCGCCCCTGTTCGACGAGGTCTTCCATGCGGCCGGGAGTTCCGATGATGATGTCGACGCCGCGCCGCAGGGCGCCGACCTGGCGAGCCTGGGGAACGCCGCCATAGATCTGGGTCGTGAACAACCCGACACTGCGGGCAATGGGCTGCACCGTGCGATCGATCTGCAGGGCGAGCTCACGCGTCGGCGCGAGGATGAGCGCGCGCGGCGCGCGGCCCTCCTTGCGGTTCTTGCCCCCACCGTTTTCCATGAGCCGCTCGACGAGGGGCGCCCCGAAGGCGATCGTCTTGCCGCTGCCGGTGCGGCCGCGGCCGAGCACGTCCTTGCCCGCGAGCACGTCTGGGATCGTCGCCGCCTGAATGGGGAACGGATGCACAGCACCGAGCTCCTCGAGCGTGCGCGTGATGTTGCCGCCGAGGCCGAGGTCGGCGAAGCTCACGCCCTCGACGTCGCGCGCCTGCACGGCGTCGGCCTCGAGGCGCTCGAGCACGACGTCGTCGACCGGGCCGGCGGCAGACTTGCTCGGGTAAAAGCCCGCGTCGCGGTTCTCGGCGCGAGGCGCGCGGGTCTCGTCGCGGGGTGCGCGGGCGGGGCGGTCATCCCGACGGCGGGTGTCTGCCGCACCGACACTTCGGCCGCTGTCGCGGCGTGTGCCGCGCGACTCGCCGCCGCGGTCGTCGAACTGTCGGTCTTGAGGACGCGTGTCGCGGCCGAACCGGCGCGCGGGTCGCTCGTTCGCGGAATCCTTCTGCGGGCGCCACTCGGGGCGGTGCGCCGTGCGGCCCGTGCCCGTGCGCTGCACCGACACGTCCTTGCCGCGAGACGGGCGTCCGCCACGCTCGTCGCGCGAGGCGCGGTCCGGGCGCCCGCGGTCGTCGCGCGCGGGTCGACCGGTCTCGTCGCGCCCGCCGCGCGCCGCGCGCTCGCCGCGCACCTCGCGGTCTCCGCGCGAGCGCTCCGGAGCGTGGCCGCGGTCGACGCGCTCCTCGCGGCTCCAGCGCGCCTTCTTCGCGGGCGCGTCGGCATCCTCGGGGCGGTAGCCGCGGTGGCCGGGGCTGCGCGAACCGCTCGCGGCGGCGGCGCGGCCGCCGGCGCGACCGGCGCCCGAGGCGCCGCGGGCGGGAGTGCCGGCGCGCCCGGGGCGCGCCTTCTTGTTCTGAGACATGGCTGTTCGTCTTTCGGATAGTGCAAGAAGCATCGTCGGCGCGCTTTCGCGCCGCTATCCCAGGCAGTCTTCGACTGGGGCCGTCACAACTCGAGGTGTCATCGCACCGCCGATCGGCGGGGATGTACCGGCCCTGGAGACGCACACGTTCTGTGGCGAATCGCTTCGCCCGTCTCTAGCCGACCCTTGAGAGTACCTGACGAGGCTGGAGAAGACCGTTTCGCTCGACTCAGCACTATTCTATGGCTACCGTGCCCCCCTCCCGCCCTCGCCCGTCGCGCCTCGCGTCGTCCCTCGGCGCGCTTGCTGTGCTCGCCGTTCTCGCGTCGGGATGCGCGGCCGAGCCATCCGGCACCCCGATCGCCGCGGCCGCGAGCACCGCAACCGGGCCATCCAGCTCCGGCCTCGCGCCGTTCGCCGACGTCGACGCGACCGAGGTGACCGTGGTCGCGGATGTGAGCATCCCCGGTTCGGGCTCCGCCGTGGACGTGTGCCTGCCCCCGGGCACCGGAGCAGAGGGCACCGTGCGCCCCGCCATGCTCGCGGTGCACGGGGGAAGCTGGGCTCGCGGCGACCGCGCGCACGAGGCATGGCGCGCGGTGTGCGAGTGGCTGGCCATCGAGGGATTCGTCGGGGTGTCGGTCGGCTACCGCCTCGCGCCCGAGTTCCCGTTCCCCGCGGGGGTCGACGATGTCGCGGCGGCGCTCGCCTCGACGCAGGATCCGCACTTCGCGGCGCGCTTCGGCATCGACTCGGCCCGCGTGGCCCTGTTCGGCGGCAGCGCTGGAGGCAATCTCGCGGCTCTCGTGGGACTGCGGGACGGCCTGTCGGGGGCGGGAGCGGTCAGTGCGGTCGTGAGTCTGAGCGCCCCCCTCGATCTCACCGCCGACGCCGCCGCCTCGCCGGAGTTCGAGCGCCCGACTCTCGACTACCTGGGCTGCGAGAGCCTCGCCGCCTGTCCCGCGGCCCAGGCGGCCTCGCCGCAGCATGCGATCTCCTCTCACGCACCCGCCTTCCTCGTCGTGCATGGGCGCGAGGAGCAGCTCATCCCCTTCGGCCAGGCCGAGGCCTTCGTGAGCGCACTGCAGCGCGCGGGCGCGGAGGTCGAGTTCCTCGTGCGCGAGGACTCCCTGCACTCGCTCGAACTCGTCGACCGCGCGGTCGCCGACCGTGCGCTCGCCTTCCTCCACTCTCACCTCGCGGCCGTCGAGTCCGCGGTCGCGCTCGGAATCGACGCCCCATGACGGCGACGGTGACCGTCGGGGTCGAAGACCCCCGCCAGCCGGAGGTGGCGGCGATGCTCCGGGCGGGCGAGGCGTTCGCGCGCACGCTCTATGCGCCCGAGGAGTGCTTTCTGCTCTCCGTCGACGAACTCGCGACGCCCGGCACGACGGTGCTCGTGGCGCGCGATGCGCAGGGCGCCGCGCTCGGCATGGCCGCACTCATCGAGCAGGACCCCGGCGAGGGTGAGCTCAAGCGCCTATTCGTGGACGATGCGGCGCGCGGTCAGGGCGTCGCCGACGCGATCATGGATGCTCTGGAACAGGCCGCGCGTGAGCGCAGCATCCGCACCCTGCGTCTGGAGACCGGCACCCGCAGCGATGCCGCCCTGCGGTTCTATGCCCGGCGCGGGTACGAGCGCATTCCCGCCTTCGGGCCCTACGTGGGCAGCTCGTCGAGCGTGTGCATGGCGCGCACGCTCAACGCGAGCCCGCGTTAGACGGTGCGGCCCTCGAGCTCGGCGGCGCGCGCCTCGCGTCGCGTCTCGCGGCGTTCCTTCGCACCTTCGACGAGGTAGTACAGCGCCGGCAGCACGAGCAGCGTGAGGATCGTCGAGGAGACGAGACCGCCGATGACGACGATCGCGAGCGGCTGCGAGATGAACCCGCCGCTGCCTGTGAGACCCAGGCCGAGCGGCACGAGCGCGAAGATCGTCGCCGCCGCCGTCATGAGGATCGGGCGCAGGCGGCGCGAGGAGCCCTCGATGACGGCCTCGCCGGTCTTCATGCCGCGCTCGCGGAACTGGTTCACGAGGTCGATGAGCACGATCGCATTGGTCACGACGATGCCGATGAGCATGAGCACGCCGATGAGCGAGGGCACACCGAGCGGGATGTCGGCGATGAGCTGCAGGGCGATCGCCCCGGTCGCGGCGAAGGGGATCGACACGAGCAGCAGCAGCGGCTGGCGCAGGCTCTTGAACGTGGCGACCATGACGACGTACACGATGAGGATCGCAGCGAGGAGCGCGAGGCCGAGCTGACTGAAGGCGTCGGCCTGCTGCGCGGTCACGCCGCCGAGGGTCGCGTTCGCGCTATCGGGCAGGTCGGCGCCGTCGACGGCCTCCTGGATGGCGATCGACGCCGCGCCGACGTCCTCGACGGAGGGCGTGATGCTCACCGTCGCGCTGCGGATGCCGCGGATGGTCGTGATCGTCGCGGGGCCGAACGACTCCTCGACCGAGGCGAGCTCGCTGAGCGGCTGCGGCCCGATCGCGGTGGGCAGCTCGAAGTCGCGCAGCTCCTCGACCGTGGTGGGGGCGTTCTCGTTGGGGAGATAGATCGAGAGCGTCTTCTCGTCGATGATGACCGAGCCGACGGAGGCCGGGAACATCGCTTGCGCCACGATGCCGCCCACGGTGACCTCGCTGAGCCCCAGCTCGGCGGCGCGCTGCCGGTCGACCTCGATCGCGAGGTACGGCTGCGTGGCGGCGAGGTTGCTGCTCGCCTCGGCCGTGACGTCGAGGTCGGAGACGGCGTCGAGGATCGCGGTCGCGGCCTCCTGCAGGTCGCTCTCGTTGGCGGCGCTGATGTCGACATCGATCGATGAGGATGCGAAGCCCGAGCCCGCCGCCTGCAGAGCGATCTCGCCGACGTCGTCGAGGTCGGCGATGGCCTCGCGCACAGCATCCTGCAGCGCGACCTGGTCGGCGCTCTCGTCGGTCGTGATCGAGTAGGTGATGTCGCCGCCACCACCGAAGAGCGAGAGCGCGGAGCCGTCGCCCGAGCCGATCGCCACCTGCACGGTCTCGATGCCCTCGACCTCGAGCAGCTCCTCTTCGACGACGGTGGCCGCGCGGTCGAGCTCGTCGAGGCTCGTCGCGTTGGGGAGGGTCTGCGACACGGTGAGCGTGTTCTGGCCGGAGTCGCCGATGAAGTTCGTCTTGAGGTTCGTCGCGAGCCCGGCCGTGCCGCCGAGTATGAGCAGCGAGAGCATGATGGTCGCGACGGGGCGGCGGAGGGTCCAGCGCAGGATCGGCAGGTAGCTCTTCTGCAGGCGCGTCGGCGCTGCCGACTCCTCTTCCAGCGACATCGCGGCCGCGTGCGAGCCGACCTTGGGCGGACGCAGGAACCAGTAGGAGAGCACCGGCACGATCGTGAGCGAGACGAAGAGCGAGGCGCCGAGGGCGATCGCGGTCGTGAGCGCGAACGGCCGGAAGAGCTCGCCCGTGATGTCGCCGACGAGGGCGAGGGGCAGGAAGACGGCGATGGTCGTCGCGGTCGCGGCGGTGATCGCGGTCGCGACCTCCTTCACGCCGACGAGGATCGCCTGCATCTTCTCCTCGCCGAGCGCGAGGTGGCGCTTGATGTTCTCGACGACGACGATCGAGTCGTCGACGACGCGCCCGATCGAGATGGTGATGGCGCCGAGGGTCAGGATGTTGAGGCTGTAGCCGGAGACCTGCATGCCGATGAAGGTGAGCAGGATCGAGGTGGGGATCGAGATGGCGGTGACGAGCGTGGAGCGCACCGAGAGCAGGAACAGCAGGATGACGATGACGGCGAAGAACAGGCCGAGCGTGCCCTCGGTCGCGAGCGCCTCGATCGAGCTCTCGATGAACGGCGCCTGGTCGAACACGACCGTGAAGGCGGTGCCGGAGCCGATGGCGGTCGCGAGCCCGGGCAGCGTCTCTTGCACGAGACGCGAGACGTCGACGGTGTTGCCGTCGGGGGTCTTGGTGACGGCGAGCGTGAGGGAGGGCTCGCCGTTGACGCGCGAGTAGCCCTCGATCGGGTCGCCGACGACGGCGACGTCCGCCACGTCGTCGATCGTTGTGACGTCGGCGCTCTCTGCGCCGATGATGGGCAGGGCGGCGAGCTCCTCGAGCGTCTCGATGCGCACGCCCGTGAGCACGGCGAGCGTCTGGCCGTCCTCGGTGATGGTGCCGGCGGGCAGCAGCACGCCGTACTCGTCGAGCGTGTCGACGATGTCGGAGCGCACGAGCCCGAGGTCGGCGAGCGCGTCGTCGTCCGCAGTGATCGTCACGCGATCGCCGACGGCGCCGAACACGGAGACCTCGCGCACTCCTTCGAGCTGCGTGAGGTCGGGCACGGCCTGCGCGTCGAGCGCTTCGGCGAGGTCGCCGGGGCTGAGATCGCTCGTGACGGCGATCTGGATGACCGGCAGGTCGTCGATCGACCCCGTGAGCACCTGCGGCTCGACGTCGTCGGGCAGCTGCAGCCGGTTGACGGCGAGCTGCACGCGCTGCTCGGCGCGCGCGATGTCGGTGCCGAACTGGAAGCTCGCGCTCACGAGCGAGAAGCCCGTGTTGGAGGTCGCGTTCGACTCTTCGAGCCCTGGCACGGCCTGGATGGCGGTCTCGATGGGCGTCGAGACGTCCTCTTCCACGACGGCGGGTGCGGCGCCCGGGTACTGCGTGATGACGATGATCTGCGGGAAGCTGATCGAGGGGATCAGTTCTTGCTTGAGGCTGTTGAGCGCGAGAGCGCCGAACAGTCCCACGACGATCGTGACGAGAGCGATGAGCGCTCGGTTGCGCAGGCTGAATACCGAGAGCAGGTGCACGTGGGTCTCCGATACTGTGGGCGCCGTCACGCGGCGTGGGGGCAGGGGTGGCGCACGTACGGGGACGCGCGGGCAGGGGCGAGCATCCCAGAGATTACTGGGCATTCCCCATGCGGCAGGTATGCACCCGCCGCATTGGGGCGCGGGATGCTCGGCTCGCGCTACACGACGGTGTCGAGCAGTTCGTCGGCGGGTCGGGAGGGCTCGTGCGCGGCAATGTCGTGCCACGCCCTCTCCAGGCCGTCGATGGCGGCGCGCGTGTCGGGTTCTGGGTAGCAGAACGGCAACCGCAGGTAGCGCTCGAAGGCCCCGTCGAGGCCGAAGCGCGGGCCCGCCCCGATGAGCACGCCGTGCGTGCGGGCGGCCAGGGCGAGCTGCGAGGCGAGGGGCGCGCCGATGTTGACCCACAGGGTGAGGCCGCCGGTCACCTCGGGCACGCGCCAGGTCGGGAACCGCTCGCGCAGCAGCCCGGTGAGGAGTGCGTGACCGGCGCGCAGCTGCTCGCGACGGGAGTCGAGCACGCGGTCGTACTGCTGCAGGAGGCGCAGCAGCATGAGCTGCTCGAGGGTGGGGTTGCCGAGGTCGTTCGACGTGCGGGCGAGGACGAGGCGTGTGATGGTGGAGCGCTCGGCGCGGATCCAGCCGAGGCGGATGCCGCCCCACACGCTCTTGCCGACGGAGCCGATCGTGATGACAGGGCCGTGCACGCCGAACGGCGGGGGAGCGTCGCTGTCGAAGCCGAGGTCGCTCATGGTCTCGTCGGCGACGATCGTCGTGCCGTGGCGCTCGGCGAGGGCGACGACCCGGGCGCGCTGAGCGGCAGGCATGGTGCGCGTCGTGGGGTTGTGGAAGTCGGGCATGAGGTAGGCGAGCGCGGGGGCGGTGCGGGGAAAGACCTGCTCAAGGGCCTCGTCATCCCAGCCGTTCTCGGTCGTGACGGGAACGGTCACGAGTCGGGCGCCGACCTGCTGGAAGGCTTCGAGAGCGTGCGGGTAGCTGGGCGATTCGACGAGCACGCGGTCGCCGCGCGCGACGAGGGCGCGGGCGACGAGGGCGATGGCGTGCTGGGCGCCGAGCGTGACCATGACCTCGTCGACGGTCGTGGGCAGGCCGCGCCGCGTGTAGCGGTCGGCGATCTCCTGCCGCAGCTCGGTGAGGCCGTAGAGGTCGAAGCCGGCGAGACCGAGGTGCTGCGGCAGCATCGCGGCGGCGTCGCGGGCGGCGTCGGCGACGAGGGGGATCGCCGTGAGGGTCGCCTTGGAGAATTCGAGGAGGCCCGCCGTCGTCGCGGTCGGTTCGGGGATGCCCGGCCCGTCGGGCAGGCGGACGACGCTGCCTGACCCGCGCACGCTCTGGAGGAACCCGAGCTCGCGCAGGCGGGCGTACGCGCCGGCGACGGTCGTGCGGCTGAGGTCTTCATGCTGGGCGAGCTGCCGCTCGGCGGGCAGTCCTGCGCCGAGGGTGATGCGCCCGTCGAGGATGAGCAGGCGGATGCGGTCGGCGAGCGCCGCATACAGCGGGTCGCCGTTGGTGGGTCGCCAGTCACCGAGCTGGGCGGCCAATCGTCGGGGCGTGAGCGAGGGCACGGGTCCACAGTACCCGGATTGGCCTCTTGCGCAACGGTCCACTCACGCGGTGGACTGTCGACATGTCGTCCCCCCAGCACCCTGTTCCTCGTCTCCTCGTACGCCGCTGGACCCAGCTCTTCGTCGGCCTCTTTCTCTATGGAATCGCGCTCGCGCTCATGATCGAAGCGGCCGTTGGGCTCGACCCGTGGACGGTCTTCGCTCAAGGAGCTGATCTGCAGACGGGTTGGGGAATTGGACTTGTCACGGTGCTGATTGGCGCCCTCGTGCTGCTGCTGTGGATTCCTCTGCGGCAGAGGCCCGGCATCGGCACGGTGCTCAACGTGGTGCTCGTGGGGCCGGCCCTCGAGGTGGGGCTGTGGGCGTTCGAGGCTCCCGAGGAGCTGTGGGCGCGCATCCTCATCTTCGGCGGCGGCCTCGCCCTGCTGGCCGTCGCGACCGGTCTCTACGTGGGCGCGGGGTTCGGCCCGGGGCCGCGCGACGGCCTCATGACGGGCGCGCACGCACGTTTCGGGTTTCCCATCTGGGCGGTGCGCGGCACGATCGAGCTCACGGTGCTGACGATCGGCTGGCTTCTCGGCGGCAACGTCGGGCTCGGTACGGTCGCGTTCGCGCTGCTCATCGGGCCCATGGTGCACGTGACGCTGCCGCGACTGCGCGTGCCGCTGCCGTCAGATGCGGCGGATTCGCGCACTGCACCCGGTGCCGTTGCACCCGCGCCGACGTCGACAGACCGCGGGTCGGCGACTACGCCCGTCGCCGGCCCGCTCCAGCCGGGTACGCCTCGCCCGAACCCTGACGACCCGACGAACCCGACGGCTCCGATCGTGGTGGTGGGCTCGTGATCGCGCTCGGCACGGCCCTCGCGGGCTTCGCAGTGTGGGCGATCATCGCGACGGTCGAGGTGATCGCGAGGGACGGGTATGGGCCCCTACCCGTCCGCTCGCACCACGGCTACTACGCGAGTTCGTTCCGCACGTAGACGCGCATCGCCTCGCGCACGTACTCGGCACCCTCGGGGCCGCCGTAGTGCTGTGCGAAGCGCGGGTCGGCCAGGTACATGTCGCCGAGCCCGAGGTACGCCTCGGCGCTCGGCGCCGTGCCGCCCCAGCCCGCGCGCACCCACGTGTAGTGCCGCGCGGTGAGCGCTTGCACGCTCGCGCCGTCCGCGGATGCTCCCGCCGCGACTGCCTCCGCGTAGCCGCGCTGGATCTCGGCTGCCTCCGCCTGGAATCCCGCTTGACCATCGGCACCCAGCTCGCGCCACCAGCGGTCGCCGCGATCGTAGGCGTCGGCGCCCCAGCGCTCGACCACCTCGTCCTTGTGGACCGTGTGGTCGAATCCGTCCAACATTTCTTCTGCCATCAGTTGTTCACCTCCTTCCATCTTCCGAATGGTCGTCGTCACGCTCGCGATCTGCCGCTCGACCCGCGCCCGCTCGTTCTCGAGCCAGTGCAGGTGCGTCACGAGCGCCCGGGCGTCGTCGGCCTGGCCGGCGATCACCTCGGCGATCGCGGGCAGGCCGAGCCCGAGCTCGCGCAGCATGAGGATGCGCTGCAGGCGCGTGAGCGCCGCCTCGTCGTAGTACCGGTACCCGTTGGTGCCGATGCTCGTCGGGGGCAGCAGGCCGACGTCGTCGTAGTGCCGCAGGGTGCGACTCGTGACGCCGGCCAGTCGCGCGATCTCTTGAATCGACCACTGCATCGCGCTCTCCTTCGTCTCCTACGGCACCCGGCTGTCGGGTGCCGGCTCCACGTTAGAGGTTGACGCTGCGTCAAGGTCAAGACGATCGCGACGCGAACTCCCGGTGACGTGCGCGACTCGGCTGCTCGCGTGGCCGAAAGTGACAAACCACCTGGAACGTTTCGCGTGGTTTGTCACTTTCGGCGTGATTAGGCGCGGCGTGGCGCCCTGGGTCGGACCAGGCCGGGGCTCCCACTTGCGCAGGTCGCTCTCGCGATATATCGTGAGTTTCGAAGACGCGATATATCGCGTCATGGATGCCCCGCCGGGGCTCGAGCAAGGAGCACGTCTATGGCCCAGGAGACCTGGATCGTCACCGACCCGACCGTCATCGATCTGGAGATCGTGCGTCGGCTGAAGGTGGGCTTGATCGGCGGGCAGATCGACATCGTCGGCCACGACGAGCCGGGCGCCCGCGTGGAGGTGCACTCGGTGTCGGGTCGCGACCTGAAGGTGGCGCTCGAGGGTGACACTCTCGTGATCGACCACCCGCAGCTGAAGTGGGAGACCTTCTTCGAGAACTTCCGACTGTTCGGTGTGAAGGCGCGCGCGGAGGTGAGCATCCTCGTGCCGCGCTCGGCGACGCTGTCGTTCAATGCGGTGTCGGCGGAGGGCCTCATCAGCGGCCTGCACTCCGAGGTGACGGTCAACACGGTGAACGGCGATGTGGTGCTCGATGGCATCGTCGGCGACGTGTCGGTGCACGCCGTCAACGGCGAGGTGTCGGTGCGCGGGCTGCACGGCGACCTGACGGTGCAGACGGTGAGCGGCGACGTGACGGCGTCGGGTGAGATTCGCCGCTTCACGTGCGACGGCGTCTCGGCCCACGTGGTGGCCGACCTGCACGGCGGGCCCGATCGGGTGCGCAACAGCACCGTGTCGGGCGACCTGACGGTGCGGCTCGACGCGGGTCGGCCGGCCCAGTACTCGATCAGCACGCTGAGCGGTCGGCTGCAGCTCGACGACGCGCAGATCAGCGGGGTGAAGGGCCAGTACTCGGGTCGCTACGGCGAGTTGGCGGGGTCGTTCACGGAGGTGCGCGCCAACTCTGTGTCGGGTGACGTGTCGGTCGTGCACACGGTGCGCGGAGCATCCGGTGGTGCTGTCGATGGCGAGCCTGCCGCTTCGGGGGCCGCCTCATGAGCCCGGCGGTCTTCGGCCACGGCCACCTGCGGCTGTATCTGCTGTTCGTGCTGGATGAGCGGCCGATGCACGGCTACGAGATCATCCAGGCGCTGAGCGACCGCTTCGGGGGCACATATGTTCCGTCGGCCGGCACGATCTATCCGCGCCTGGCGAAGCTCGAGACGGAGGGGCTCGTCACGAAGGAGTCGGACGGTCGCAAGTCGGTCTACGCGATCACCGACGCGGGGCGGGCCGAGTTGAACGATCGGCGCGACGAGCTGGAGGGCATCGAGAACGGCATCGGCGATTCGGTGCGGCGCCTGGCGGACGAGGTGCGCGCGTCGGTGTCGGAGGCGATGACGTCGCTGCGCGCGGAGCTCGCGGCGGCGTCGCGCGACACCCGTGACGGTCGCGGTTCGCGGGGCGCGACCGACTGGACGGGCGCGGGGTACGCGCGGGAGGCGACCGCTGTTGCCGCATCGGCCACGGAGGCGGCTCACGAGGCGGTGCGGGATGCGACGACGTCGTTGCATTCGACGCTGCACGAATCGCGGTCGGATGCCCGGGCCCAGGTGCAGCGCGCCGACGTGCTGCTCGCCGAGTTTCGTCAGGACGTGCGCACTGAGCTGCGTTCGGCGGCGGCTCGAGGCGCCGAGCTCGAGGGCGCAGTCGACGAGCTCGAGTCGCGGCTGTCGCGGCTGCGCGCCGACGTGCTCGGGCTCGTGGACTGAGGTCTCACGATCTGACGCTCACGGTCGGTACGTCGCGACGTGGCCCTTCCACTCCGAAGTTGTGGAAGGCGCCGCAACTACTCAGCCCAGCGCAGCGGCACGTACAGGTCCTGCACGCGGTCGGCTGAGGCGGTGTGGTCGTTGCGCGTGTAGAGGCCGCACTCAACCTCGCGGCAGTCGACGTTCTCGTCGGCGGCGGGCGGCAGCTCGATGTAGGCGGTGAAGGTGCCGGCCTCGCCGTCGTCGAAGGAGCGCGCGCCGAAGAGGCGCCAGGCGAAGGCTTCGTTGATCCAGTTGGAGGCGGCGTACTGCACGACGCCCTCCTCGAACTCTTCGACCTCCTGCGAGCCGACGCCGCCGAGGCACGGCCCGGGCTTGCCGTCGAGCTGTTCGGGTATCGCGCACACGGCCACGTAGAGCCCGCGCGACCCGTCGTATCCGTCGCCCGTGACGACGAGGCGGTTGCCCGCGCTGACGGAGTCGAGCTCGGGCGCATCCCCGTCGGGTGTGGCGACGGTGAGGGTGCGCGTGCGCCCATCGTCCCCGGTCGCGGTGACGCTCGTCGGGTACCCGTCAACGCGCGCCTGCCCGGAGGAGCCTTGCGGCGTCGCGAGCAGGATGGGCACGACGACGAAGGCGACGAGCACGAGCACGACCGCGAGCACGCCGCCGACGATCCACGGCCAGAGTCGCCGACGCCGCGGCCGTTCGGCGGGAGGCGCGGCGGCAGTCACCCGCTCAGTGTAATGAGCGCACCTCGGTGCCGGCAGGGCCGTTGGTCCCGCGCATCGGGCACGGCGCGGCTAGGCTCGCGCAGGTGACGGCACCGGTACGCAGCAGGACGGGCGCGAGCCCCCGCGACCTGCTCGCCGTGTTCACCGGCGGCCTCATCGGCACGACCCTGCGGGTGCTCCTCGACGTGGCGATCGTGCACGACCTGGAGGAGTTCGCCCTCAGCACCCTCATCGTCAACGTGGTCGGAGCCTTCGTGCTCGGCCTGCTCGTCGCAGCCCTCTGGCGTCGCGTGCCGGGCTGGGTGCGCGTGGGGCTGGGGCCGGGCATCCTGGGATCGTTCACGACGTTCTCGGCGCTCGCCGTCTCGATCGTCGCGCTCGCGCAGGCGGGCGACGTCGTGGGCGCGATCCTGTCGATCATGCTCAGCATCGGGTTCGGGATGCTCGCCGCCTGGCTCGGCCTCGTGCTCGGCTCCCGGCTCACGCACGGCGGGTCGCCCGCCGCAGGGTTTCCAGAGTCTGCGGAGGTCGACGAGTGACCCCCCTCGTGCTGCTCGCCGTCGCCGTGGGCGGAGCCCTCGGCGCCGTCCTGCGTCAGCTCACGTCGGTGAGTCTCGCCGGCCGCGGTCGCATCCCGTGGGGCGTGCTCGTGGTCAACGTCGTCGGGTCGTTCTTGGCCGGGCTCGCGCTCGCCGCCCCGCTCGACCCCACCGTGCAGCTGATCATCGTGAGCGGCGTGTGCGGGGGTCTCACGACCTTCAGCACCTTCGCCGTCGAGACGATCCAGCTCGTGTCGGAGGGCAAGCACCGCGCCGCAGCCGCGAGCCTCGCCCTCAACCTCGCGCTCGCTGTGCTCGCCGCGCTCCTCGGCTTCTGGTTGGGTGCCCTCACGGGGTGACTGCTACTCGGCCACGTCGGCGAAGAAGACGTCGCAGGGGACCCGCGGCGCTCGGCCAGCGCGGGACGCGTCATGCAATTCTTTGAGGGACCTGGCGCTCGTGAAGTCGTGCCCGCGCTTGTCGCCGTGGGGTTCGGGCAGCCCAGCTGCGGCGAGTGCGGAGAAGTCCAGTGTCGTGGTCTGCTCTGAGCTGGTGATGCCAGCGTCGGCGAGCGGATCCACGTGGGTGCGGCGCCGCGGGCAGTATCCGAAGACGGCGTCGTACAGCGCGGGCACCATGCGCTCGGGCACGCGGCGCTTTCGAGCGAGTCCTTTCGACCCCATCCACACTTGCTCGATTGACCACACTCTCTCCTGCAAGGTGGTCGCCTGGGGCGAATCTGCGTCACCCAATCGGCCGCCGCTCCGACATGATGGAACGACACAATGATGCGGAGAAGGAATTGTCACGAATCCGAGTGCACGAGCTTGCAACTGAGTTGCGTCTGGACAGCAGAATTCTCATCGAGCAGTTGAGGCAACTAGGAGAATACGTTCAGGGCCCCTCGTCCACTATCGAAGCCCCTGTAGCACGGCGTCTACGAGCGGCATACGGCCAGCCGCCCGTGGCTGAGGTCCCGTCGTCCGCGAAGAACTCAATCGCGGAGTCGTCGGACAACTTCGACCCGACGACTCCCTCATCCCGACAATTCGGATGGCGAGCAGGCGCCGTTCCCGCGCCACGTAACCCTGAAGTTGCCAGGAGCATTGAACGAGTAGCAATCCGATTTCCCGTCCTCAAGGACCACCTGTCACTCATTCGCGGACTGGGATCACAAGTGGTTTACGCGGGCATGTGTCGGCAAGACCAGTTCAGGGACTGTGCAGTTGTAATCGTCAGATTCAGTGAGGCGGTTGAATCGGGCTTTGGCTTCACTCGAGAGGTCATGATTTTCTACAGCCCGCACGCGGATCTCCAAAGTAGAACCTTTGAAGCTGCGATTCGTGAACTGGGTAATCCCGCACGATCGATGACGCCAGACACCTTCTTTATCTGGTCGCCTGATCAACGCCTTCGCGCGAAGATGAACGACTGGTCGCGACCCCACCGACTCGGAATACCGTTGCTCGTTGACGAAGAAGACGAACTTTCGCTGATCACGCTACTCAGAGACTACGTATACGCCCGCGATCTTTTCTACGTTGCCACCCCCGTATACGGGTCGAGCTTTTTTGGCCGACGAACACTGTTGCAGTCGCTTCGCGACGATGTGTTTCACCAACGCGTGGCGGGGGTCTTTGGGCTAAGGAAGTCGGGCAAGACGAGCATCCTTATGCAACTCAAAGAGGAGCTTGCAGAAGACAAGGTTGTGACGGTTCTCATCGACCTGGAAGCATTCCCCTCTCCACCCGACGATCCAACTGACGATCTAGTCGCAGACTTGCGCAGGCGCCTGATCGTCGAATTGAAAGCTCACAAGCTTCGGACGCAGGAGCTTTCCGAGCTGGAACCGCGACCATCAATCCTGGATCTCAGGAACGCGCTCCAGGCGATATTGAAGCACCTCAGCAAGTCGGGGCATCGGGTCCTCCTCCTCCTAGATGAAATTGAGTACCTCACGCCAGCTGACCGAATTGATATTGCCGAGGGGGACATGCCACGTGTGGCCCAGGTGCTCTCGGTTCTGCGGAGCATCGTCCAAGAAACCGACAACTTCACCTTCGTCTTGTCAGGCTTGACTAGCGCGATCATCGAAGGTGGTCGGCTGTACGGTCGCCCCAATCCGCTGTTTTCGTGGGCACGCGCAATATATGTCAAACCGCTCGCACGGGAAGAAGCTGACGAGCTCGCGAGCACGGTGGGCGGAAAGATGGGAATTCGCCTCGAGCCCGGCGCCCTCGAGGCCCTCCACGAAGCCTCTGGCGGCCATGCATTCTTGTATCGCAGCCTTAGTTCAGCAGTCGTAGGCAACCTACCCAGCAATGACTTTCAACGACGCATGAGCAAGTCGGCAGTTCTATCTGAACTGACGGATTGGAAAAGCCGCGTGCGGGGCAATATCGAGGAAATGTTCCAGCACGTGAAACGGTACTACGCAACCGAAGCGGTGATGCTCGAGCTCCTGATGGAGAATCCTGCAGACTTTGCGGAGCTTGCGCCCACCGAGCCTGTTGCGGTTCGAAGGCTGACGGACCTTGGATTGATCCGTGAAGTGGAGGGCGCATTCGAGGTCAGCGTGGTCCTGGAGTTGATGTGAGCGAGTACTCCAACTGGGTTGAGTCGATAGCCCAAAAGGCCAGGAGGCTGTCTCTCCTTTTTCTCCAGCTAGGTAGCGCTCACGAGCCGGCGCGTCGAGCACTATCTAACTCGCGCTACAAACTCCTATCAGTGGAGGAGTACCTCAAGGAAGTCTCCCCCTCGTCGGCCGATCTACTCATACTTGACCGCGTCGAGACACTCCTCGAGAAAGGCGGTGCCGAGAAGCTAGGACGTCTGCGCGAGCGAGTCTTTGCGGACTTGGAGTTGGGCAGTCGGGTCGTACTGCTCTCGCGGAGCCCGCGCGGCGCCTTCCCGGCCACACCAGGGAGTTCGTTGCTGGACGACGCAAGCTTCGTTCAGGGTCCAGCTTTGGACGCCGACAGGTTCTCGCTTGTGCCCGCCTGCAAGATTGACGGCCGTGACCCCGTAGCGACGCTTCAAGCGTCGCTGATGGAACTTGGAACCGAAATCTGCGCGTCCCTTGACCGCGCAATCTTCGAAGCAGCATTGGTGGAGGATGCGGCGTTGTCTGTCCTGTCGGCACGCGAACTGGAGGCCCTCGACGGTGCCGGCATTACGCGGTTGGTCGCATCGAGGCGGACTTGGACCTTTCCGAGGCACATGGCTGAGCTGAAGGAAGCCTTGAGTTTCGTTCTCGCAGGTCAGTGGGCGGTCCCGTCGCAACTATCTGATGTGAGTTCCGAACTCTGGAGGATCGAACGCATGCTGAGGTCAGCCATCCGGCGGCGTGCTATTGCCGAGTGGGGCAGTACGTGGCGCACACAATGCCTCAACGAGTCGCTTTCTGCCGACGTCCTCTCGCGTGCCTGCGAGTCCGCATACCTGAGCGCATCGTCGGTGAAGCAGATCCGCGATCCCCTCGAGTGGTTGAGCCTCGGCGAACTCCTCAGCTTGCGGGATCTCAAGCAAGTCGGCAACCTAGGGATGAGCAGTCAGATTTGGCGCCAGTTCAGCGCTCAGGTGATGCCCATTCGGAACAGACTCGCGCACATGCGAGCGCTCAACCCAGGTGATGCAGCGGATGTCCTGAAATGGCGAACTTTTCTCGAGATCAAGCTCAAGCCGTAAAGTTTGAAACGACACTCGGAGCGGATCGCAAGTGTCTAATCGCGCCAAGACAATCATCCATGCACAGTCAAATGCATGACACGAGGCCTTCGCTGATCGGGCATCAGCCGTGACTTCCTAGGCCAAGAAGGTCGGGGCGGTGGCGCTAGAGGCTCGAGGGCGCCGACCGTGCCGGTTCGCGAGAGCTTCGCTCGAGTTAGTCATGGCGAGGTCCGACCCGACGTCCGTGCCATTCGCGTATGGCCGCTCTTCGGTTTCCGATTTGCTATGCGTCGCCGTCCGTGCTTGCTTTGCGATCGCCTTCACGCCGCTCCGCCAACTTCTTCCGCGTCGGCGGAATCACCACAGTAAAGAAGATCACGCCAATGACGAGCAGAATGACCCCGAGCACGATGGGCGTCACGATGAGCACGATGGTGATCAGGTCCATGCCTACCGTCCCATCTTGCTGAGCGTCGCGACGACCTGCCGCGCGATGTTGCGCCCGGCCCGGTTCGCGCCGATGGTCGAGGCCGCGGGCCCGTAGCCAGCGAAGAAGACGCGCGGGTCGCGCTCCGAGTGGTGGCTCGCCACGGTCACGCCGCCCTCCTTCTCGCGCAGCTTGAGGGGGGCGAGGTGCCGCAGCTCGGGGCGGAAGCCCGTCGCCCACACGATCGCCTGCGCGGGCTGGAAGACGTCGAACTCGTCCCAGCGAACACCGTCGGGCTCGATGCGGTCGAACATCGGGCGGTACTCGAGCACGCCCCGATCGACCGCCGCCTGGATGCGCCGCGTGCGGGGCACGCCCGTGCCGCTCACGATGCTCGGCAGGGCCCGCCCCGCGCGCGCGGCGTCGTCCTGCGCCGCGACGGCCTTCTCGGCGGCCTCCAGGTTGAGCACTGCTTCGTCGAGGAACTGGGGTGGACGCCGCGTCGCCCACGTAATGCTGCGTGCGTGCGGCTCGAGCTCGAGAATGAAGCCGATCGCGCTCGTACCGGCCCCGACGACGACGACGTCCTGATCCGCGAAATCGGTCGCATCCGTGTACTCAGCCGTGTGCACGTGGCGGCCGTCAAATTCGCGGATGCCCGGATAGTGCGGCACGAATGGCGAGCCCCACGTTCCGGTGGCGTTGACGATCGTCGACCCCGCGAGCTCCAACGGCCCGTTCTCCGTGTCGAAGCGCACGAGCAGCGGCCCGCCGAGATCCTCCACGCGCGTGACCGACGCGGGTCGCACCACCTGCAGGCCGTAGTGCTCCTCGTACTGCGCGTAGTAGTCGGCGACGACGTCGCGCGCGGGCGCGTGGTGGTCGGCCGTCTCGAAGCTCAGGCCGAGCTCGTCCATGCCCGGCAGGTCGTTGACGCGGTGCGCCGAGCCGAGCCGCAGCGCCTCCCAGCGGTGCTGCCACGCGCCGCCCGTGCGCGGCCCGCGGTCGAGCACGACGAATTCCTCACCCGGCTCGAGGCCCAGGCGGCGCAGATAGAAGGCGACGGAGAGACCCGCTTGGCCCGCGCCGATGACCACGCAAGAGGTGGTCAGATCGGGCGCGCTCACCCGGAATAGGCTACCGGTCGCGCCCGGGCGCGAGCACTGCTCCTGGGCTCGTCGAGCAGGGCTCGCGTGATAAACTTCGCCACAGTTTTTCTACCATCCCGACTCGGCGCTCTCGGTCCTTCACCGGGCCATCCGTCGACACACTTGTGAGGGGGTCACGCATGGGGCGCGGCCGACAGAAGGCAAAGCACACCAAGGTGGCACGCGAGCTGAAGTACTCCAGCCCGAACACCAACCTCAGCGCGCTCGAGCGTGAGCTCGGCGTGCCCTCGAGCGAGCCCGACTACGAAGACAAGTGGGCGCACCTCGTTGAGGACGACGACGAGACGGAAGACGACGCGCAGACCGCGTAGCGCACAAGCGCAGACCGCGTGACGCTGGCGGGTACCCGTCCCTCCTTCCCAACGATCCATCAGCGGCAACACTCCCCAGCGGAGTTCCTGACTGATCCCTGCACCGTGATCTCGGCCATTGTTCTACAATGAAGAACATGGCAGAAGTCGGAATTCGAGCGCTCAAGCAGAACGCATCCGCGGTCGTGGCCGACGCGGCTGCCGGCGAGACCGTCACGATCACTGATCGTGGTCGCCCGGTGGCGCAGCTGACCTCGATCGCGGCATCCCCGCTGCAGCGCATGCTGGCCAACGGCACGGCGCGCCGTGCGCGTCGCGACCTCGCCTCGCTTCCCGCGCCGACCGAGGCCCCGCCCCTGACTCCCGTCCTGGCCGAGATCCGCGACGACGAGCGCTACTGATCCGTGGCGCTGTACTTCGACACTTCCGCACTCGTGAAGCTCGTCGTGGCAGAACCTGAGACGACCGCCTTGCGAGAGGCCGTACGAGTATCGACGGCCGAACCCGTCAGCAGCGACCTCACGCGAACCGAGCTCCTTCGCACGGTTCGTCGCGGTGCTCCCGACCGCCTGGTGTCGGCACGTGAAGTGCTCGAGGCGCTCACACTCGTACCGGTGACGAGCGAAGTGTTCGAAGCAGCCGGCAGGCTCGAACCTCGAACCCTGCGTTCCCTCGACGCTCTGCACCTGGCTTCGGCGCTCAGCCTCGGGGACGATCTGGAGGGCGTCGTCACGTACGACCACCGCTTCGCCGACGCGTGCCGCGCGAACGGTGTCGCAGTGCTCGCGCCGCACTGATCGATCGAGCGGATGCTCCGCTCAGGCCGCGTAGCCGCCCACGAGCCGCGCCGCTCCCCCCGTGACGCCCTTGGCGCCCTGCTCGAAACCGTCGAGTTCGCGCGCTGCCGTCGACACGCTGCCCGCCACCCAGGCACGCACCGAGCGCGACTCGAGAGCCGCGACGATGTCGGCCGCGCTGTCCTGCGCGACGACGGCGAGCATCCCGATACCGAGATTCCACGTTCCCTCGGTCGACTCGAGGCTGTCGCCGGCGAGGTCGGCGAGCACGCGGAAGACGCTCGGCGGGCTCCAGCTCGCGCGGTCGAGCTCGACCCAGCTGCCCACGGGCAGCACGCGCGCGAGGTTCGCCGCGAGCCCTCCGCCGGTCACGTGGCTGAGCGCGTGAACGGCACCCGGATGCTCGGCGAGCAGCTCGAGCAGCGGCGTCGTGTAGAGCGCGGTGGGAGTCAGGAGCGTCTCGCCCACGACGCCCCCGAACTCGGGCAGCTCGTCGTGGTACCCGATCGACCGTGACGCGAGAATGTGCCGCACGAGCGAGAAGCCGTTGCTGTGCAGCCCGCTCGAGGCCATCGCGATCACGACGTCGCCGTCGCGCACGCGGTCGGGCCCGAGCAGGTCGTCGGCCTCGACGACGCCGACCGCGGCGCCCGCGACGTCGTAGTCGTCCGGCCCCAGGAGCCCGGGGTGCTCGGCGGTCTCGCCGCCGACGAGGGCCGTGCCGGTCGCCGCGCACGCCTCGGCGATACCGCGCACGATGTCGGCGATGCGCTCGGGGTGCAGCTTGCCGCACGCGATGTAGTCGGTCATGACGAGGGGCTTCGCGCCGACCACGACGATGTCGTCGACGACCATCGCCACGAGGTCCTGCCCGATGGTGTCGTGGATGTCGAGGGCCTGCGCGATGGCGACCTTCGTGCCCACGCCGTCGGTGCTCGAGGCGAGCAGCGGGCGGCGGTAGCCGAGCAGGGCGCTCGCGTCGAAGAGGCCCGCGAATCCGCCGACGCCGCCGACGATCTCGGGGCCGTGGGTCGCCGCGACGGAGGCCTTCATGAGCTCGACGGCGCGATCCCCTGCGGCCGTGTCGACGCCTGCCGCGGCGTAGGAGTTCGTCATTCGTTCATCCCATCTGCGGTCTGCCAGACTGGTCGCAAGCAGTCACCACTCTACGGTCTGGAGCAGGCACCGCATGTGCGGCATCGTGGGGATCGTCTCGTCGAGCCCCGTCAATCAGCAGGTCTACGACGCACTCGCCCTCCTGCAGCATCGGGGCCAGGATTCGACCGGCATCGCGACCGCCGAAGGGCGCGTGCTCCACTTCGTCAAGGCGAAGGGCCAGGTGCGCGAGGCCTACCGCACGCGCGACATGCGCTCGCTGCTCGGCACGATGGGCCTCGGCCATGTGCGGTATGCGACGCGCGGCTCCGCCTCCAAGGAGGAGGAGGCCCAGCCGTTCTACGTGAACGCGCCGTACGGCATCATCCTCGTCCACAACGGCAACCTCACGAACACGCGCGAGCTCACGCGCGAGCTGTTCGAGGTCGACCGCCGGCACCTCAACACCAACAGCGACACCGAGCTGCTCGTCAACGTGCTCGCTCACGAGCTGCAGCAGCAGGTGAGTGGTGAGGATCTCGACCCCGACCAGGTGTTCGCCGCGATCAGCCGCCTGCACGAGCGCGTCGAAGGCTCCTACGCGGCGATCGCCCTCATCGCCGGTCACGGGATGCTCGCCTTCCGTGACCCGTTCGGCATCAGGCCGCTTGTGCTCGGGCGACGGACCACGGGTCTGACCGGCGACGAGTGGATCGTCGCGAGCGAGTCGCTCGTGCTCGAGGCCGGCGACTACGAGATCGTCCGCGACCTCGCCCCCGGCGAGGCCGTGTTCATCGCCTCCAACGGCGAGATGGTCTCGCGCCAGTGCGCCGCCAACCCACGCCTGGCTCCGTGCTCCTTCGAGTACGTCTACCTCGCGCGGCCCGACTCGATCATGAACGGCATCTCGGTCTACGAGGCGCGGCTGCGGCTCGGCAACCGACTCGCGACCTCGATCGAGCGCTACGCCCCGACGGGCAACATCGACGTCGTCATGCCGATCCCCGACTCCTCGCGGCCCGCGGCGATGCAGGTGGCCCAGAAGCTCGGCATCGAGTACCGCGAGGGCTTCTACAAGAACCGCTACGTGGGTCGCACCTTCATCATGCCCGGGCAGTCGGAGCGCAAGAAGAGCGTCAAGCAGAAGCTCAACGCCATGTCGAGCGAGTTCGCGGGCAAGAACATCCTCATCGTCGACGACTCGATCGTGCGCGGCACGACCTCGCGCGAGATCGTCGAGATGGCCCGCGCGGCCGGCGCCAACGAGGTCACCTTCACCTCCGCCGCCCCGCCCGTGCGCTATCCGCACGTCTACGGCATCAACATGCCCACCTCGCACGAGCTCGTCGCGCACGGTCGCAAGATTCCGGAGATCGCCCACGAGATGGGCGCCGACCACCTCATCTACCAGGAGGTCGAGGACATGCAGGCGGCGATTCTCGAGGGCAGCGGCATCACCGAGCTCGAGATGAGCTGCTTCACGGGCGAGTACATCACGGGCACCGTGAGCCCCGAGTACCTCGCGTGGGTCGAGGCCAACCAGAACAGCTGAGCGCGCAGCGCGGCCGGGCGCACCCTTGGCCGGGCCGCCGCGCTATTGCACGACCGCTCTATTGCGCGACGACGATCGTGATCCCCGCCGCGTCCTTCGCGAGGATCGTCACGGGTTCGATGAGGTCGCTGATGAGGTCGTCGAGCCCGCCGAGCAGTCCCGAGAGCGCCCCGTCGGGCAGGAGACCCTCGAGGTACTCGTGGTCGACGTACTGCACGAGCTCGAGCGACTCCAGCCCGCCGGGTATCGCCGTCGCCGCGAGCGTGAAGTTGCCCGACTCGTCGACGGTCGTCGTCGCGTAGACCTGCCCGGCGGCCTGCAGCGAGAGGTGCGCGCCGGGGGTTCCCGTGCCCGAGAGCGACAGCGAGAGGTCGGCGCCGACGACGCCGCCCGGTGCCGTGTGACCCTCGGGTGCGTCGCCACCCGTGATGGTCGACACCGTGGCGTCGACGAGGTCCTCCACCGGGCCCTCGCCGTCGTTCTCCTCAGCGGCCTCGGTCGTCGGCTCCTCCGTCTCCTCGGCGGCGGTCGTGGGCGGCGACTCAGGCAGCTCGAGCCCCATGCCGCTGTGCGCGGAGCCAGCGCCGTCGGCCGTCGCCCCCTCCGACTGCGACGACGTCGTCTCGGTGTCGTCGTCCCCCGACGCGAGGGACCCCGAGAGCACGGGCCCCGTGACACCGAGCGCGAGCACGAGAGTGCCCGTCACGACGGCGGGGGTGCTCAGGGTCGCCCACAGCCCCACAGCGCCCGCGCCCGCGGCGACGACCGACTCGGGCATCGCCGGTGCGGAACCGGCGGCGCCCGCCGCGTGCGCGAGGGTCGCCTCCGCCCCCGTGGTCGAGGTGAGGGAGCGCAGAAGGGCCCCGCCCGCGATGCCGCCCAGCACGAGCGGCACGAGCACGAGGGCGAGCCGCGCGCCGAGGTCGTCGATCTCCTCGCACACGATCGAGCACGAGCTGCACGAGGCGAGGTGCGCGCGCATGCGCGCGTCATCCCGATCAGAGACGGAGTGGCGCGCATGGTCGCCCGCGTGCGCGAGCACCCACGCGCACTCCCCGGTCGCCGTCGCGTGCGTGACGTGCTCCTGCAGCCACGCCGTGCGCAACCCCTCGCGGGCCCGGTACGCGAGCGCCGCGACCCCGTTGGCGCTCAGCCCCATGATCGGGGCGACGTCGTGCGGGTCGAGTCCCTCGACCTCCGTGTACCAGAGCACCGACTGCCAGCGCGGCGGCAGGCTGCGGAACGCGCGCGCCGTGAGCGTGCGGTCGAGCGACTGCACGACAGGGTCGTCGAGATCCTCCGGCGCCTGGAAGGTCTCCAGGTCATCGACCGCGATCTCCTTCGCGGATGCTCCCCACCGGGCCGCGAGGTTGCGCACGGTCGTGTACAGGTACGGCCGGAAGGGTCCGCGCGGCCCGCGGCCCTCGAGGAGGCACGCGTAGATGCGCGTGAACGACTCCGCCACGAGGTCGTCGGCGTCGATCCACGTGAACCGTCGCGCCGCGGCGAGCGCGGACGGCTGGTGGCGGCGCCACAGCTCCGCGTAGGCGGCGCGGTCCCGGCGCCTGCTGCGCGCGATGAGCCGCTCGTCCGACAACTCGCTCAGGCGAGAGGTCGCGGTCGCGGCACCCGGGCCGACCCCCGCGTCCACCCCGGACTCGGCACTGCTGCTGCTTGCGGTCGCTGCTTCTCGTGTGCGGCTCATCTGCTCGGCCCCCGGCCCTCGTGTCACAAGCCCGCGCCCCTCGCGCGTGCCTCCTGGTGTACTCCTCTTAGGGCTAGACCGCAAGGTCTACCCTGCTGCGGCGGCGGTCGGGGCCACCCGAAATCGGCCCCGACCGCCTGGTCACCGCGGCGTTATCCGGTGATGGATACCGCGGTCTTCCTGCGCTTCGCATCCCACAGGAGGGCACCGCCCGTGAGTGCGAGGCCCAGGAGCAGGAGGAGAGCGAGTGCGAGGTTCACTCCCGTGTAGGCGAGACTGCCCGGGCTGTCGCCGCTGGGGATGATGCCCCCGCCGTCGCAGTCCTCGACGCAGTCGGGGTCACCCGGGCCTCCGGGGCCGTCGGTGCCCGAGACGTTCGGGCCGACCGTGGCCGCCGCGAGGTTGACCGTCGCGAGGCCCGAGCCCCCCACACCGCCGAGCGCGGTCACGCGCACCGCCGTCTGCGTGAAGGCGTCACCGCCAGCGGCCGCATCGAAGCCGACCTCCTGCACGTTGACCTGCACCGACAGGATGTCGGTGAGAGCCGTGCCGAGGCCCGCGTCACCCAGCAGGCCCGTCACGCTCGGCTCCACGAGGCCGTCCTGCAGCTTCTGCTCGACCTCGGCGATCACGTCGTCGTTGTCGAACACGAGGCCGTCGAGGTTCGAGCCGAGACCCCCGAGCAGCGCCGAGACGTTCACCGAGACCGGCGCGCCCAGCAGGGTGAGCGTGGCGTCCGCCGAGGCGGAGCCGTTCAGCAGCTGACGCAGCTCGCCGTGGATGTCCACGTCGAGGCTCGTGTGCAGGTCGGGCAGAGCGATCGGCACGAGCGTGCACACCAGCTCGGTCACGTCACCGACGAGGTCGTCGACCTCGTCGCCCAGGCCGCCGAGTCCCCCCAGGCCGCCCAGCAGACCGCCGACGAGGTCGTCGACGACGCCGTCCTCACCGAGCAGCTCCACGGGAACCTCCACGCAGCGCTCCTCCATACGATCCTCCTGCGCGGTGAGCACCGAGAGGTCCGCGGTCACCGAGACGTCGACGGTGTCGAGCGCCTCCGCGACGGTGTCGAGCACGTCATCCGAGAGTTCGGCGACCGTCGTCGTGATGCCGCGCAGCACCGGCAGAACCACGTCCGCCGTCAGCAGCTCGGTGTTCGGCGGTAGCGCGTTGAGCTCGGAGCCCAGGAGCGTCTCGAGGTCGATGAGCACCGCCCCCGTCTCGAGGTCGAACGACACGGCGTCGCTCGAGAACGAGCTCGTGAGCAGCGGCTCCACGACGCTGCGCAGGTCGCTGTCGACGCTCACCCCCACGTCGATGCCGCCGCCCACGGGCCCGAGAAGTCGGTTCAGTTCGGGCAACAGCGAACGCGCGATGGCGCCGTCGGAGCCGCCGAGCGCGAGCAGAGCATCCTCAGCGGGATCGATGGCCGCGAGCACCTTGCTCGTGAGGTCGGCGATGGCGGGGCTGCTCACGGCGAGGGTCGCCCCGGCGAGCGCGTACTCGCCCTGCGCGCCCTCGGGGGTGCCCGTCGCCGCCGCGCCGACGGCCTGCAGCCGCAGGTCGAGATCGGTGATCACCGAACCGTCGACGCCGCCGAGCATGCCGTCGAGATCGACCGTGGCGTCGCCGCCGCGCGTGCCCGGCCCGTCGGTCACCTCGACCGCTCCGCGGTTGGTGAGCGCACCGACGGAAGCGTGCGACTCCCCGTTCGCCGAGGCCTCCGCATACTGGCCGGCCGCACCGAGGTCGATGATGGAGCCGAGGTCGAGGTTCACGCCGTTCGGCGCGCTCACCGTCACCGTGTCGAGCGCGGTGGCCGACAGCGGATCCGCTTCTGAGTCTCTGCCGTCGTTGCCGGAGTTGCGCGCCTCCGCGGGAGCAACCGCGACGAGGCGGGCGAGGTCGATGCCCGCGACCGTGCCCGAGAGCAGCTGGCCGCGTGCGTACGACTCTCCCGAATCCTCGTCGGCCGCCGCGGGGCTCGCGACTCCCACGAGGGTGAGTGCGGCGATGGCCGCGCTCGAGGTGCCGATCGCACCCCAGCGGCGCCACCGTGGTGCCCGTGTCGTGCCCGATGTGAGCGATGACGAATTCATGATGTGCCCATCCCTTCATCCGTAGGGCGAGAGCACTGTTGTGGTGCCCTCGTTACCGGGAGAGAGACAGGACAGACCGTTCTATGACGCGAATCTGCCGAGAATTTTTAGAATCGGGCAAACCGATGCGGGGAGCGCTCCGAAGCGAGCACCACAGAAGGGTGGATGCTCGGGGTCGAGGCCCTCGCAGAAGCTGCGCTCGCGGGCTCAGGTGGTGGGCGTGTCGCCGTCGCGCGTGGGCTCAGGTGTCGACGTGGGCTGCCCGGGCTCGGTTGGCTCGGGCTCGGCGGGCACCTCCTCGCGCTCCATCTCGATCGTGCGCGCGCGGCGACGGGAGCGCCGATCGATGAGGACCGCGAGCACGGCCCCGACGAGCACGCCCGCCGAGACGCCGTAGAGCGAGAAGTAGGCGAGAGAGGCCGCGAAACCCACGCCAGGGTCGGCCTCGAACAGGCTCGTGACGATGAGCGTCGCCAGGAACCCGAGGAAGCCGCCGACGACGAGGAAGGCGCCGATGCGCGGTGCGCGGCGCACCGACACACGGTCGCGCTCGGGCACTGGTGCGGAGGTCGTCTCGTCGCTCACGCCACCATTCTCGCGCACGGCGACTGGGCTCCGGCTCAGGGCAGCTCGAGCGGGAACAGCGCCGAGAGGTCGGAGCGGCTGCCCGACGCGCGCACGCGACCGGCCTGCGAGGCCTGCGACCACGAGAGGCCGCCGGTCGCGATGGCGAGGAAGGTCTGCGCATCGAGCTCCACGACGTTGGGCGGCGTGCCGCGGGTGTGCCGCACGCCCTCGACGATCTGCACGGCGCCGAACGGGGGAACCCGCACCTCGACCGAGCGGCCCGGCGCCGCCTCGGCGAGCAGCTGCAGCGCGTAGCGCACGGCGAGTGCGAGCGTCTCGCGCGGGGGCAGAGCATCCGCATCGCCCCCTGATGTGTCAGAACGCGCCGCGGTGACCTCACGTACAGCAGCGCGTCCCCCGGCGTCGTCGATGCGGGGCCTGGCCATGCCCCGAGAGTACGCGCCGCGGGCGCGCGGGGCGTCAGTAGGCTGGGCGGGTGAGAATCCTCGTCCTCGGCTCGGGCGCGCGCGAGCACGCCATCATCACCGCACTGCTCAGCGAAGGCAGCGCGACGCCCCACGACATCACGGCCGCACCCGGCAACGCCGGCATCGCCGCCGCCGTGCCGACCGTCGCGCTCGACGCCACCAAGGGAGCCGTCGTCGCCGACTACTGCGTCGACAACGACATCGAGCTGCTCATCATCGGGCCGGAGGCTCCGCTGGTCGCGGGCGTCGCCGACGCGGTGCGCCAGCGCGGCATCGCCGTGTTCGGGCCCGGAGCTGCCGCCGCGCAGCTCGAAGGCTCCAAGGCGTTCGCCAAGCGCATCATGGACACCGCGGGGGTTCCCACCGGGCGCGCCGTGCGCGCCGGCACTTTCGCCGAGGTGGAGGCCGCGCTCGACGAGCTCGGCGCCCCGCACGTCGTCAAGGCCGACGGTCTCGCCGCCGGCAAGGGCGTCATCGTCACCGACGACCGCGCCGCCGCCCTCGCCCACGCCGAGAACTACCTGCAGCAGGGCGGGGTGCTCGTCGAAGAGTTCCTCGCCGGCCAGGAGGTCTCCCTCTTCTTCGTGAGCGACGGCCACACCGTGCTGCCGCTGAGCCCCGCGCAGGATTACAAGCGCGCCCTCGACGGCGACGCCGGCCCCAATACGGGCGGCATGGGCGCCTACTCTCCCCTGCCGTGGGCGCCCGAGGGTTTCGTCGACGAGGTGATCCGCACAGTCGCCGAGCCCACCATCCGCCAGCTCGACGCCGAGGGCACCCCCTTCATCGGCCTGCTCTACTGCGGACTGATCGTCACCGAGCAGGGCATCCGCGTCATCGAGTTCAATGCGCGGTTCGGCGACCCCGAGACGCAGGTCGTGCTGCCGCGCCTCGCCACCCCCCTGAGCGAGCTGCTGTACGCCGCCGCGACCGGACGATTGAGCGGGATGCCCCGGCCCGAGTTCCGCGACGACGCGTGCGTGACCGTCGTGCTCGCGAGCGAGGGCTACCCCGACTCGCCCCAGACCGGCCGCGCCCTCACCGGGGTCGAGGCGGCGGAGGCCGTCGAGGGCGTGCACCTGTGCCACGCGGCGACCGCCCGTACCGGCGACGGATACGTCGCCACCGGCGGCCGCGTGCTGAGCGTCGTCGCCACCGGCGCCGACTTCGCGCAGGCCCGTGCGCGCGCGTACGAGGCGGTCGGGCTGCTGGAGCTCGAGGGCGGCCAGTACCGCACCGACATCGCGGCGCGCGTCGCCTGATGGGCGCTGTCTCATGGGCTCCGCTGGGCGCGATCTGATGGGCGCTGTCTCATGACGGATGCTCTCGCCGAGCTCGGCTGGCAGCACACCTACTCGGGCAAGGTGCGCGACCTGTACGAGCACGCCGAGCACCCGGCACTCATGCTCGTCATCGCGAGTGATCGGGTCAGTGCGTTCGACCACGTGCTCGAGCCGAGCATCCCGGGCAAGGGCGCTCTGCTGACCGAGCTGAGCCGCTGGTGGTTCGCCCAGCTCGAGATGCCCAACCACCTCGCCGCTGGCGACGACCTGCCCGAGGTTCCCGCCGAGGTCGCCGACCGCGCGATGCTCGTGCGGCGGCTCGACATGCACCCCGTCGAGTGCGTCGTGCGCGGCTACCTGAGCGGATCCGGCTGGGTCGAGTACCAGGCCACGCAGAGCGTGTGCGGCATCCCCCTGCCCGCGGGACTGCGCGACGGGGACCGACTGCCCGAGCCCATCTACACGCCCGCGTGGAAAGCGCCGATGGGCGAGCACGACGAGAACATCACGTTCGAGCGCTCGGTCGAGCTCGTGGGTGCGCCCGTCGCTGCAGCGCTGCGGGATGCGTCGCTCGCGATCTTCGCGCGCGCGAGCTCGCTCGCCGCCTCCCGCGGAGTGATCCTCGCCGACACCAAGTTCGAGTTCGGCACCGACCCGGCCACGGGTGAGCTGACCCTCGCCGACGAGGTGCTGACCTCGGACAGCTCGCGGTACTGGGACGCCGAGCTGTACGCGGCCGGCGGGCCGGATCGCCTGGCGAGCTTCGACAAGCAGATCGTGCGCAACTGGCTCGCGTCCAACTGGGACCGCACCGGCACCCCGCCGACCTTGCCCCCGGAGATCGTCGAGCGCACGGCCGCGCGATACCGAGAGCTCCTCGCCCGCCTCACCGCGTGACTTCCGGGCCAGATCTGGCGCATAAGGGCGCTCACCTCGTGCTCGAGCGCCCATTCGTGCCAGATCTGGCGCAAACAGGCGCGTGGCGCGACGGCTCGGCGCGGAATGGGGCGGGATGCTCGCGCGTTGACGCACGCATGACCGACTCTGCACGGCTCGCCGCCGACACCGCCATGGGCGCCGTCACCCTCGACGCGGCCGACCTCGACGTGATGACGGCCTACTACCGTGACGCGGTCGGGTTGAGTGTGCTCACCTCCGACGGGCCGGTCGTGGTGCTCGGTCGTGCGGGCGGCTCGAGCGCAGCATCCGTACCGGTCGTCGTTCTGCGGCACAGCCCGACCCTGAAGCACGCGGGCCCGCGCGAGGCCGGGCTGTTCCACACGGCGATCCTGTTCGAGACGCAGGCCGCCCTCGCCGCGGCGGTGTACACGGTCGCGACGGCGCATCCGCAACGGTTCACCGGCTCCGCCGACCACCTCGTCAGCCAGGCCTTCTACTTCGACGACCCGGAGGGCAACGGCGTCGAACTGTACTGGGATCGCGACCGCACCCAGTGGTCGTGGGTGCACGGGCAGGTGGAGATGAGCACGCTGTTCCTCGACCCGAACGCGTTCCTGCGCGAGCACCTCACCGAGGAGGCGCTCGCCGCGCACGGCACGGCGCCGAGCATCGTCGGGCACGTGCACTTGAGTGTCGGCGACGTGGCGACGGCGCGCGACTTCTACGTCGACCGGCTTGGCTTCGACCTGACCACCACGTACGGCGGGCAGGCGATCTTCGTGAGCGCGGGCGGTTACCACCACCACATGGCGATGAACGTGTGGCGCAGCGCCGGTGCCGGTCGCCGGATGCCCGCGCTCGGGCTCGGCCAGGTCGACATCGCGCTGCCGAGCGCCGATGAGCTCGGCGCCACCGCCGAGCGTCTGCAGCACCACGGAGTCGCCGTGCGCGACGACGGCCGCACCCTCGAGCTCGACGACCCGTGGGGCACGCGCATCCGCCTCGCCTCTGCGTAACCCGCACCCCCTGTGCCAGATCTGGCGCGAAAGGGCGTTCACGCTCGGGCTCGAGCGCCCATGTGCGCCAGATCTGGCACAGGAGGGCGGGGGTTCGGGCGCCTAGACTCGCGGGCGTGAGCGAGTGGAGGCCCCCGCGGCGGCTGCGGCTGAGCCGCGCGATCGCCGCCGCGCAGGCGCCCGTGCTGCTCGGGCAGGGCCGCAGGCTGCGCCGCGAGACGCCGCGGCTGCCCGACGCTCCCCTGCCCTGGGAGGGCAGGGTCGACGGCCCCGGCGGGGAGGGTGGTGGCAGCGAGCGAGTGCTGCGCCTGCTGGTCATCGGCGACTCGACCGCGGCCGGCGTGGGCGTCGACCACGCCGCGCTGGGGCTCGGCGGTCGCCTGGCGGAAGCGCTCTCCGCCCGCACCGGGCGACCCGTGCAGTGGTGGGCGGCGGGCCGCAACGGGGCGACCGCGCGCGACCTCGTGCGGCAGTACCTCGCCCCGGCCCTCGAGCGGCCCTACGACCTCGTCTTCCTCACGGTCGGAGCCAACGACGCCCTCGCCCTGCGCTCGGCCCGCGCCTTCCGCCGAGACATCAGACGCATTCTCGCGCGCACCTTTGCCGCGCATCCCGACACCGCCCTGCTCATGTCATCGCTGCCCGCGTTCTTCCGGTTCCGGCTGCTGCCCGACCCGTTGCGCCGCAGCCTGTACCGGCACTCGCAGGCCCTCGAGCGGGAGGCCCGCGCCCTCGTCGACGCGCACCCCCGCGCCCACATGTCTCCCCCTCCACCGCCCTACACGGAGGGGTTCTTCGCGAGCGACGACTTTCACCCGAGCGCGATCGGGTACAAAGACTGGGCCGACTTCGCCGTCGACGACGCCGAGAGCATCGGGTTTCTGCGGCTGCTCGACGAGCACTGAGCCCGCTCGCGTCCATTCCGCCCCGCCGTAGACTCGCGGTCGTGCCTCCGACCTCGCGCCCGCAGTCGCCCAGTCCGCAGCCGCTCGGCCCGCAGACTCCCCAGCCGCAGACTTCCCGACCGCTGCGCGGCCGCCGACTGAGCCGCGCCATCGCCCTCGCGCTCGCCCCCGTGCTCGTGCCGCAGACGGTGAAGGTGCGCCGCACGGTGCCGAAGCTGCCGGAAGCGCAGCGCCCGTGGGAGGGCGGCGGCGGCACCGATCCGCTGCAGCTGCTCGTGCTGGGCGATTCGATGGCGGTCGGCGTGGGCGTCGAGGATGCTTCCGACGGGCTGGCCGGGCACCTCGCGGCGGGGCTCACGGTGCGGACCGGGCATCCGGTGCAATGGCGCGCCCGAGGGCGCAACGGGGCGACCGCGCGCGACGTCATCGACGACCACCTCGCCGAGGCGCTGAGCGAGCCAGCCGATCTCATCATGCTGAGCATCGGCGCGAACGATGCCATGCAAGTGCGCTCCCATCGGGCCTTCCGGCGCGACGTGAAGCGCATCCTGCACGACATCTTCGCCGCGCACCCCGGGGCGATCGTGCTCATCGGGGCTCTGCCCGCGTTCCACCGCTTCGAGATTCTGCCCGAGCCGCTGCGCAGCACGCTCTCGCTGCACGCCCGCGCGCTCGACGTGGCCGCCCGGCGCGCGCTCGAGAGATTCCCGCGAGCGCATATGTCACCGGAGCTGCCCCCGTACAGCGAGGGATTCTTCGCCACCGACGACTTCCACCCGAGCGCGCAGGGGTACCGGGAGTGGGCAGAGTTCGCCCTCGACGACGCGTGGTCGCACGGCATCGCCCGCGTCCTGCCCTCGTGACCCGTGCGCGCGGCGGCACCGCCGACGACCGCGCACGGCCCGAACGTCTCGCCGGTATCCCGGCCCTCGCGGCCGTCGTTGCGCGGCTACGCGACCAACACCCGCCCGCCTCAGGTCGCCTGCTGGTGGGCCTGGCGGGTGCTCCCGGTGCGGGCAAATCGACGGTCGCCGCGGCGCTCGCCACCGCGCTCCCCGGCACCGCGGTGCTGCCGATGGACGGCTTCCACCTTCCGCAGTCCCGCTTGCGAGACCTCGGCCGCCGCGACCGCATGGGCGCACCCGACACGTTCGACGTGGCCGGCTTCACGACCCTGCTGGCGACCCTGCGTGATGTCGACAACTCAGGACGAACCGTGCTCGCCCCCGGCTTCGACCGAGAGAGCGAAGAGCCGGTGCCCGACGCCGTGGCTCTGAGTCCTGAGTTGTCGACCGTCATCGTGGAGGGCAACTACCTGCTGCTCGACCACGGCGGCTGGGAGGCGGTCGCCCCGCTGCTGCATGCCGCCGTCGGCATCGTCGTCGACGACGCGGTGCGCCGCGATCGTCTCATCGCGCGCCACATCGCCTTCGGCAAGGATCCGGATGCTGCGCGCGCCTGGGCTCTCGGCCCCGACGAGCGCAACGCGGCCGCGATCGCGGCGACCCTCGAGCGAGCGGACTACCTCCTCAGCCCCTGACGGGGCACAGAGCCGCCCGCCCTACGAGTCGGCCGTGCCGATACCGTCGCCCGCGGCGAGCGCCGCTGAGGCGTCGTCCTCGTCGGCGTGCTCGGTGCCCTCGGCGAGGGCCTGCCGCGACTCGGCGCGCTCGATGCTCTGGTTGCGCGAGGTGACGCGGCTGCGGGGCAGGATCTCGGGGCGCTGGTCGTGCACCCACTGCACGAGCTTCTCGCGCACGAGGCAGCGCAGGTCCCACAGGGTGCCCGCGTCGGCGGCGCTCACGAGGGCGCGAATCTGCACGAACCCGCCCGTCGCGTCGGTGACGATGACGCCCGAGGAGCGGCCGTCCCACATCTCGGTCTCCTCGAGGATGCGGTCGAGCTCGTGCCGCACGGCAGCGGGGCTGACCGTCCAGTCGACGTCGAGGTAGACGGTGCCGAGCAGTTCGGAGCTCGCGCGCGTCCAGTTCTGGAACGGCGTCGTCGTGAAGTACGTGGAGGGCAGCACGAGTCGACGCTGATCCCACGTGTTGACGACGACGTAGGTGAGGGTGATCTCCTCGACGCGGCCGTACTCGCCCTCGGCGATGACGACGTCATCGATGCGCAGGGCGTCGCTGAAGGCGAGTTGCATGCCCGCGAAGAGGTTCGCGAGGCTCGACTGGGCGGCGAGACCTGCGACGACGCTCACGAGGCCGGCGGAGGCGAGGAGGCTCGCTCCGGCGGCCTGAGCCCCGGGGAAGGTGAGCAGGATCGCGGCGACGGCGAGGATGACGATGAGGGCGGCCGCGAGACGGCGCAGGATGGTGATTTGCGTCTGCGCTCGACGCGCCACGCGGTTGTCGGGCCCGGTCACCGCGCTCGCGTCGTACCGCAGAAGGATCCGGTCGAAGAGCAGACGGACGACGGCAGAAATGAACCACGCGCCGGCGGCGATGGTCACGATGACGAAGACGCGTGTGTAGACGTCGAGCCAGTACTCCTCGGGCAACGCGACGGCGAGCGCAATCCACACGGCGAGGATGAGCAGCAGGATCCGGAACCGCCGCCGAGACGGTCCGAACGTCGCGTACACGCCCACCCACCGTCGCGCGACGAGCCGCACGATGAGGGAGATGACGGCGACGACGAGCACGACCGCGACGAGGGCGATGAGCAGCGCGATGCCGACGTCGGCGAGCAGGGGCCAGTGGATGTCGAGCGACCAATTGGGCACAGCGTCTCCTTGTTCTCGAGCGGTTCCCGCTCGGACGGTCGGGGGTGGTCGTGCCCTCCAGCGTAACCACGCCGGTAGACTCGGTCTCGACCCCACCCGCCTCATGCAGGGAGCCTTCTGTGCCCACGATCGTCGTCGAGGTCATGCCCAAGCCCGAGCTGCTCGACCCGGCGGGCAAGGCTGTCGCAGGCGCTCTGCACCGCCTCGGCCACGACCACGTGACGGATGTGCGCATCGGCAAGCGCTTCGAACTCTCGGTCGACACTGTCGACGACGAGCTGCTGAAGAGCATCGAGAAGGTCGCCGCCGACATGCTGTCGAACTCGGTGATCGAGACGGTGCTGTCGGTCGAGGTCCTCGACGAGAGCCCTGCAGGAGAGACGCACTGATGCGCGTCGGGGTCATCACCTTCCCCGGCTCTCTCGACGACCGCGATGCGATGCGCGCGATCCGTCTCGCGGGCGCCGAGCCCGTGGCACTCTGGCACGGCACGCACGACCTCATGGGCGTCGACGCAATCGTCTTGCCGGGCGGCTTCAGCTACGGCGACTACTTGCGGTGCGGCGCGATCGCGGCGAACTCGCCGATCATGGCGGAGGTCATCGATGCGGCGAACAGCGGGATGCCCGTGCTGGGCATCTGCAACGGCTTCCAGATCCTCGTGGAGACCCATCTGCTGCCGGGCGGCCTCGTGCGCAACGATCATGGCGACTTCATCCGCCGCGATCAGCGACTGCGCGTCGAGAGCACCGACTCGGCGTGGACGAGCGGTTTCGAGCCGGGCCAGGAGATCACGATCCCGCTCAAGAATGGCGAGGGCGGTTTCATCGCCGACGAGGAGACGCTCGACCGCCTCGAGGGCGAGGGTCTCATCGCCTTCCGCTACCTCGACGTGAACCCGAACGGATCGCTGCGCGACATCGCGGGTCTGCGCAACGAGCGCGGCAACGTCGTCGGCCTCATGCCGCATCCGGAACACGCCGTCGAGCCGGGCTTCGGGCCCGACACCCCCGCGGCGATGCGCTCGGGCATCGACGGCCTGACGTTCTTCACGAGCATCCTCACCGCCACCCTCGCCAGCGCCTGACGCGCCCGCGCGCCTTCCACAACTTCGGAGTGGTGCCCGCGCGCCTCGCAGGGTCCTTCCACTCCGAAGTTGTGGAAGCCCCCGCAGCGCGAACCCGGCGACACGCGCTCTTGCGTCAGTACCGACCAGTCGGTATGTTCTGCATCATGAGTTCTGTCCCCGTCCCCTCGGCCCTCCACGAGGTGCTCGGCGAGCAGCAGTCCCGCCTCGCGCTCGTCCTCGTCGCAGTCGCGGCTGTCATGCCCGTTCTCGCCGTCTCACCCGCGCGCGCCGACGTGGCCGTGTGGCGCGGCATCCTCGCCGCCCTCCTGGTCGCCGACATCGGTGCGGGCGCGATCGCGAACCTCACGCGCGGCACGACCGACTTCTACGCGGCGCGACCGCGCCTGCGCTGGGTATTCATCACCGTGCACGTGCACCTGCCCCTCGTCGCGCTCCTGCTCGACTTGGCCCTCACGCCGGCCCTGGTCGCCTGGGCGGCGACAATCGTCGCCGCGACGGTCGTGAACCTGCTCGTTCGCCACCCTGAGCAGCGTGTCGTGGCGGGACTCCTGCTCGCGGTGATCCTGTGCGGCCTTCCCCTGCTGCCCGACCAGAGCCCGGCCCTTCTCATCGTCAGCGCACTCTTCGCCACAAAGGTCGCGTACGCGTTCGCCGTCGACCAGCGTGCTGAGGCGCGCAACCACGAGCTGAGTCACACACTCCCGCACGACACGACCGCTCCGCCGCAGACGGGGGCTCCGGCATGACCGCGACCGCAGTGACGATCCGGCCAGCAGCCGCGCACGAGCACGAGCCGGCGGCGCGCCTGCTCGCCGACGCCTTCGCCCACGACCCACTCGTCCGTGCGGCCACGGCCCGAGCATCCGCACCAAACGCCGCGCGTGCCGCGATCTTCCGCACGAGCCTGAGCACCACGCTCGACCAGGGCGGCACCGTGCTCGTCGCCGTCGACGAGGGCACCCTGCTCGGCGCGGCCATCATCCTCGACCCCTCTCGTGGCCGACTGCGCACCCTCGCCGGTCGCGTGCGGGCGGGCGGCAGATTTCTGAGAATGCTCCCGCTCCTGGGCAGGCGCGGCCTCACCCTCCTCAACGACGCCGATCGGGCCTCCCGCCGCCACGCCCCGGGCGACCCGCACCACGTGCTCACCGCCGTCGGGGTCACCGCGGCCGCGCGGGGCCGCGGCATCGGCCGGTCCCTCGTCGAGGCGACCGTCGATCGAGCGCGCGAGCAGGGCAACTCCTGGGGCGTGCGCCTCGAGACCGAGAACAGCGAGAATGTCGACCACTACCGTCGGTGGGGTTTCGACCTCGCCGCGAGTGTGGCGGTGCGCCCCGTGACCGTGCATGTCATGGTGCACCCGGTGAGAGAGGCGGGCTCCGCATGACGACGCGTGCACGTGATGAGATCGTCGAGGCCGCCTTCCGGCTCTTCCTCGAGCGCGGCTACGAGGCGACGAGCCTCGCGCGCATCCTCGACACCGTCCCCTACTCGAAGGGTGCCGTTTACCACCACTTCGCGAGCAAGGAGGCCCTGCTCGAGGCCGTCATCGAGCGGTTCTTCACGTCGCTGCTCGACCCCACCGACGCCCCCCGACCGACCGAGCCCGTCGCTCTCGCCCACCGCATGGTCGACGACTACGTCGACGCGATCGACGCCGTCGCCCCCTACGCCTCCCCGACCGCGTACTACGCCTTCCTCACCTCCGTCGCGCCCCGGGCGAGCGAGGCGATCGGGGCAGCGCACACGGCGAGCGCAGCCGAGCTCGCCGGCGCCCTCGAACCCCTCACCGGCTCGAAGGGCGCAGCACGCGACCTCGCGCACGACCTCATCGCCCTCGTCGAGGGCACCGGCCTGCTGGCCGCGCTGCGGGGCGTGCATCCCGACCGCGCCGCGCTTCACGCCGCCCTCAACCGCGCGCTCCCACCGACTTCTGGGTGAATCGTGATGTGCTGGACCCCATGACGACTACCCCGCACGGCGACGCCCCCAGCGTCGCCGCCCCCCGCGCAACACAGCACCCCTCTGGCCCGGCCCCGACCGGCCTCACCCCGAAGAAGCTGTACCGCATCGTTGCGATCGCCGAGGCGATCACGTGGACCCTCCTCATCACGGGCCTCATCCTCCGTGCCACGAGCGACCTCGCGATCGCGGTGACGATCGGCGGCAGCATCCACGGTTTCGTCTTCCTCGCCTACGGCGCGACGGCGATCCTTACCGCCATCAACCAACGCTGGAGCGTGCGCCTCGGCCTGCTCGCCGTCGTCACCGCCGTCATCCCCTACGCGACGATCCCGTTCGACATCTGGGCGCACCGCGCGGGCAGGCTCGAGGGCGCGTGGCGCCGCGAGGCGACCGACGACCCGCGCGACGCGCGCTGGTTCGACCGACTGGTGCGCTGGATGCTCAACCACCCGTACTTGCTGGCGGCACTCATCCTGCTCGCCGTCGTGGTGCTCTTCACGGTGCTGCTGATCCTCGGCCCGCCCGTGCCCAAGGCCTAGCTGGGAAGACGGTACGCCCGCCGTCGACTCGTGGCGGGAGCAGTCGGCACAACCTTGCCTTCGGATACGAGTCTGCGCAGTTCACGTCTGGTCTGATCAAGTCCAATTTCAAGACTGGTCGAGATTTCGTGGACGGTCAGAGGCTGACGGTTCAGCAGCATCGCCAGGATCGGTTCAGGGTGGAGATCCTTCTCTCGCGTGCGTGAATCGAAGAGTGGCGCCTGCACCAATTGGGTCGTTGCGTAGAAGTGTCCACCGCGTCTGCCCCGCTCCAGCCAGCCCTCACTCTCGAGCTCAACGAGCAAGCGCCATGCGTCAAGGCTGTCCATGTCGAGCTGATATCTGACGACCTGATCGTCAATTTCATTCTTTTGAATCGCGAGGGCGAGAGCACCCAAAGACCTCTCGTCGAGATCTCCTGCCCCGACAAGTCGAAGATGCTCGACTATCGCCGGATCCATAAGCCCGTGACGCGCTAGCGATGTCGTGAAGCGCAGATTGTTGGCACGGAAGGTTGGAAGGGGAAGTCCCTGGGACTTCATCGAGCCCACCATGAATCGGATCCCCGTTCCCTGGTTCTCGGAGACGGTCGAGCTATCGGGCAATGGCACATCCGGTAGCAATCTGGTCAAGTAGGAGTTCCTGGATCGCGAAGTGCCGTCCAACAAGTCGACTTCGCGTCGGCCTCCCCAAATGCCACCCGGGTTCGTGATATCGAGTCGATCGGGGTACAACTCCACGCGCACCTGTTCCGCTTCGGAGAAGGCCGAGTAATCGCGATGGGCTACAGCGTTCACAAGTGCTTCTCTGATGACGTCGGTCGGTATCTCGCCAACATCTCGAGAAGAGGACCCCAAGCTCACACGACGGCGGGGCAAGGTGCCCTCCAACTTCGCGACAGCATCGCTAATCATCCATGGAATGGGGCCTTCGAAGTTCGCGCGGTCAAGCATACGAACTTCGCCCATTGCCCCATCAGGCGAAGCTGCCGGGAAGTGTGCATAGCTGATCATTAATTGAGGCAGCCGTTCTTGTGGGTACGAGCCCAGCGCTAGGTAGCCAGCTAAAGTCACGCTCCGGAGATCTGGGTCAAGTACTCGAAGGTGCGCAAGAACTTCCTCGTCCGTCCGAGCCACCTTTGCGAGGCGTGGCCTAGTTCGTCGAACTCGCGAAAGCAATCCCGCCACGAGCTCCTCGTCCAGATCTGCAAGGGATGTGCCCGGAACCACGTCGATGTCTCGAACTGGCTGCTGGTGATTCGAGCTGAGTAGGAATATTGCGTGAGTGCTCATCCGGTGGTCGCCATCCAGCAATCGCTCGTAGCTACCTTGCTCCTTGCCCTTCGTCGTCACGAAGCACGGCTTCTTCTCTGGGGGAAGCTCCTCCACGGTTCCCACGACGATTTCTGCACCCTCGAACTCCATGATCCGGATCTCAACGATGGGATCTGGTTGCAGGTTGGGTTGGGATTCTCCAGACTGGCGCGGACGCACAAGTTCCTTGAATGCGTCCGCTATCGGCAGAGCCTGGAAACCATCGGCGGGCGCGAAGCCTTGCTTCTCGTCGAGGCCAAGGATGATTGTGCCGCCATGCGTGTTGCTGAATGCGCTGACGGTTGTACCGAGTGACGTGGGTAGGCCACCGACAGATGCCTTTACCTCGACTTCAGAAGTATCCCTGCCAAGCCGGCGCATTTGATCGACCGATTCTTGGAGTTCTGGCGCGTCCACTCTTGATCCTCAATTCGCTTCACGCAAGTCAGACTCGTGCGTCACTTGCATCAGTTCGTCACTGTACCAGTGAGCTCCAGTGACAGTCAGTGACAACGGGCGGCGGAAAGGGTGGGCGGTGGCATGCGCATGGGGAGACGAGCAATAGCGCTGTCGAATGTCACGCGAGGCACCCTGGGCTCCGCAAGGAAGCACCGGGTCGATAGCGACCTGTCAGGCACATCGGCGGGAAGTAAGTGGGGCGGCACCTCGCGAGAGCCGCATGTGCTCGCCCGCCCCGCTACTGGTTGATCGCGGCGCCGATGAAGAAGGCACCGATGAAGACGAGGATGGCGATCATCGCGTACATCCAGAGATACTTGGCGTTCATGATTCTCCTGTGGGGGCGTTGGGGGCGAACGTCGTCCAGCCTAGGCCGCCGATAGGCTGGAGGGCGTGACGAGTCCCGCGACGATCCCCGCTCCCGACACGGTCGACAACGCCGCCGCGACCCCCGAGAAGGTGCAGCCGTACGCCGCGCTCGGGCTCAAGCTCGACGAGTACGAGGCGATCAAGGCCCTGCTCGACCGTCGCCCCACGAGCGGCGAGCTCGCGATGTACTCGGTCATGTGGAGCGAGCACTGCTCCTACAAGTCGTCGAAGGTGCACCTCAAGCAGTTCGGCCAGAAGGTCTCCGATGAGATGAAGACCCACCTCATGGTCGGCATGGGTGAGAACGCCGGCGTCGTCGACATCGGCGAGGGCTGGGCCGTCACCTTCAAGATCGAGAGCCACAACCACCCGAGCTACATCGAGCCGTTCCAGGGCGCCGCGACGGGCGTGGGCGGCATCGTGCGCGACATCATCTCGATGGGCGCGCGCCCCGTCGCGGTCATGGATGCTCTGCGCTTCGGTGCCATCGACCACGCCGACACGGCTCGCGTCGTGCCGGGCGTCGTGAGCGGCATCAGCCACTACGGCAACTGCCTGGGGCTGCCCAACATCGGCGGCGAGACCTACTTCGACGCCGTGTACCAGGCGAACCCGCTCGTCAACGCACTCGCCGTCGGGGCGCTCCGCCACGAGGATCTGCACCTCGCGAACGCCCGCGGCGTCGGCAACAAGGTCGTGCTGTTCGGCGCGCGCACGGGCGGTGACGGCATCGGCGGCGCGAGCATCCTCGCGAGCGACAGCTTCAGCAAGGGCGGGCCGACGAAGCGCCCGGCCGTGCAGGTGGGCGACCCCTTCGCCGAGAAGGTGCTCATCGAGTGCTGCCTCGAGCTGTATCGCGGCGAGCTTGTGGAGGGCATCCAAGATCTGGGCGCCGCCGGCATCTCGTGCGCGACGAGCGAGCTCGCCGCGAACGGCGACGGCGGCATGGTCGTCGACCTCGACGCCGTGCTGCTGCGCGACCCCACGCTCACGGCCGAGGAGATCCTCATGTCGGAGAGCCAGGAGCGCATGATGGCGATCGTGGCGCCCGACAAGCTCGAGGCGTTCCTCGCCGTCACGGAGAGGTGGGATGTCGAGACGAGCGTGCTCGGCGAGGTCACCGACACGGGCCGGCTCGTCATCCACTGGAAGGGCCAGAAGATCGTCGACGTCGACCCCAAGACGGTCGCGATCGACAGCCCCGTGTACGAGCGCCCCCTCGCCCGCCCCGAGTGGCAGGACGCCCTGCAGGCCGACAGCGCCGCCGCGCTGCCCCGGCCGGCCGACGACACCGAGCTGCGCGCGCAGGCGCTGCGCGTTCTCGGGTCGCCGAACCTCGCCGACACGAGCTGGATCACCGACCAGTACGACTACTACGTCATGGGCAACACGGCCCTCGCGACGCCCGACGACGCCGGCATGATCCGCATCGACGAGGTCAGCGGGCTGGGTGTCGCGCTCGCGACCGACGCGAACGGCCGCTACTGCCAGCTCGACCCCTACGCGGGCGCCCAGCTCGCCCTCGCCGAGGCGTACCGCAACGTGGCGGCGACCGGCGCCGTGCCCCGCGCGGTGAGCGACTGCCTCAACTTCGGCAGTCCCGAGAACCCGGCAGTGATGTGGCAGTTCCAGCAGGCCGTCACGGGTCTCGCCGACGCGTGCCTCGAGCTGGGCATCCCGGTCACGGGCGGCAACGTCTCCTTCTACAACCAGACCGGCGACGTGCCCATCCACCCGACCCCTGTCGTCGCCGTCATGGGCGTCATCGACCACGTCGACCGCCGCCTGCCCTCGGGCTGGCAGGACGAGGGCGAGAACCTCTACCTGCTGGGCGTCACGCGCGACGAGCTCGACGGCTCGGCGTGGGCGGGCACGATCCACGACCACCTGGGCGGGCTGCCGCCGCGCGTCGACCTCGCCGCCGAGCGCAACCTCGGCGGGCTGCTCGCCGCCGCCGCCGAGGAGGCCCTCGTGACGAGCGCGCACGACCTCTCCGACGGCGGACTGCTCGCGACCCTCGCCGAGGGCGTGCTGCGCTTCGGTGTGGGTGCGCGCGTCTGGATCACCGAGCTCATGGAGCGCGATGACGTGGATGCTCTCACCGCACTCCTGGCAGAGTCGACCGCCCGCGTGCTCGTGTCGGTGGCCCGCGAGGACGACGTGAAGTTCCGCGGCCTGTGTGCGGGGCGCGACGTGCCCGTGCTGCGCGTCGGCGTGACCGACGGCGAGGTCGACGGCCTCGAGATCCAGGACCGCTTCACGCTCAGCCACGCCGACCTCGCGGCGGCGCACCGCGGCACCCTGCCCGAGCACTTCGGCCCGCTCGTCGGCGGCTGAGCATGCAGGGGCTCGGCGCGGCGGAGGTGCGCGAGCGCCTCGAACGCGGCCAGGGCAACGCCATGCCGAGCAGCACGGGGCGCTCGTTCTGGCGCATCATGCAGGCGAACCTGTTCACGCTGTTCAACCTCATCGTCGGCGGCGCGTTCGCGCTGCTGCTCGTGCTCGGCTACTGGCAGGACGCCCTGTTCGGGCTCTTCGTCATCGCCAACGTCGTCATCGGGGTGGCGCAGGAGTTTCGCGCCAAGATCACCCTCAGCAGGCTCGCGGTGCTCAACGCTCCGAAAGCGCGCGTTCTGCGTGACGGCACGACGGTCGAGGCGCCCACCGCGGAGGTCGTGCTCGACGACATCCTCGTGCTCGCCGCGGGCGACCAGGTCACCGCCGACGCCGAGGTCATCGAGGCGCACGGGCTCGACGTCGACGAGTCGCTGCTCACGGGCGAGGCCGACCCCGTCGCCTCCGGCCCCGGGCGTGAGCTCATGTCGGGCTCGACGGTCGTCGCGGGCAGCGGGCTCGCGCGCGTCATCCGCGTCGGCGGTGACTCGTACGCGGCCCGCATCACGGCCGAGGCGAAGCAGTTCTCGCTCGTGCGCAGCGAGCTGCGCGGCGGCATCGCGCGCATCATCCGCTGGATCACCGTGCTGCTGCTGCCGGTCGGCGCGATCGTCGTCAACGGCCAGATGCAGGCGGCGGGCGGCTGGGCGGTCGCGATCGAGTCGGGCGCGTGGCGCGAGGCCGCGGTCGCGGCGACGGCGAGCCTCATCGCGATGATCCCGCAGGGGCTCGTGTTCATGACGAGCGTCGCGCTCGCCGTCGGGGCGGTCAAGCTCGCCCAGTACGAAGTGCTCGTGCAGGAGCTTGCGGCCGTCGAGGGCCTCGCGCGCGTCGACATGCTGTGCCTCGACAAGACGGGCACGCTCACCGAGGGCCGCATGGTGCTCGACGGCGTCGAGCCGCTCAGAGCGACCGACCTCACGCCCGCCGCGCAGGCCGTGCTCGCGTGGATGGGGGCCGACCGCGACGCCAACGCGACCACCCGCGCGCTCGTCGAGCGCTTCACCACGCCGCCGACCGAGCAGCCGGTGCGGGCGATCGAGTTCTCGAGCCGCCGCAAGTGGAGCGCCGTGTCCTTCGCCGACGGCCCGGCCCGCGGCACGTGGGTGCTCGGAGCCCCCGACATCGTCCTCGCCGACGTGCCCGATACGGCGGATGCTCTCGCACGGTTCGACGAGCGCGCGACGGCCGGCGAGCGCACCGTCGTGCTCGCCCGCACCGACGTCGTGCTCGACCCTCCCGTCGAAGCGCCCGAGGGCGAGAGGCCGCCCGAGCCCGACCTGCCCGCTGACCTCACGGCGGTCGCCCTCGTGTCGTTCCGCGAGAAGGTGCGCGACGACGCCCACGAGACGCTCGGCTACTTTCGCGAGCAGGAGGTCGAGCTGTGCGTCATCTCGGGCGACGACCCGCGCACGGTGGCCGCGGTCGCGCGTGAGGCGGGCATCCATCATGAGGGCCCCGGGTACGACGCGCGACAGCTGCCGGAGGAGGACGCAGCGCTCGACGCCATCATGGCCGAGCACCGCGTCTTCGGCCGCGTGACGCCCGAGCAGAAGAAGGCCATGGTGCTCTCGCTGCAGCGGCTCGGCCACACGGTCGCGATGACGGGCGACGGCGTCAACGACGCCCTCGCGCTCAAGCACGCCGACCTCGGTATCGCCATGGGGTCTGGAGCGGCGGCGACGCGCGCGGTTGCCCGCCTCGTGCTGCTCGACGGCCAGTTCAGCCGCCTGCCCCGCGTCGTGGCGGAGGGTCGGCAGGTCATCGCGAACGTCGAGCGGCTCGCCAAGCTCTTCCTCTCCAAGACGACCTACGCGATCCTCTTCGCGGTCGTCTTCGGGGCGCTGCTGTGGCCCTTCCCGTTCCTGCCGCGGCAGCTGTCGATCGTCGACGGGCTCACGATCGGGCTGCCGGCGCTCGTGCTCGCGCTGCTGCCGAACATCCAGCGCTATCGGCCGGGGTTCCTGCGTCGGGCCGCGCGGTTCTGCATCCCCTCCGGCCTCGTGGTGGGCGGCACGCTCATCTCCGTCGTCGCCTACGCCTACCTCGGCGGCTACGCCCCACCGGTCGTGCAGACGGCGGCCGTCATCACCCTGACGCTCACGGCGCTGTGGGTGCTCGTGATCCTCTCCCGACCGTTCACGTGGATCACGAGCCTCGTTGTTGTCGCCGCCTACGCGGGGCTCGGCGTGGTGTTCGCGATCCCCGCCGCCGTGGAGTTCCTGCAGCTCGGTGCCGCTCCGCTCGACCTCGTGCTCGTCGCGGTAGGCGCGAGCGCGATCGGCTCCCTCCTGCTCGAGGTCATGCACCGCGTCGTCTCGCGCAGCGACCCGCGTTAGCGGGACGCGACCGCCCGACCCGCGGGAGACAACGGCGCTAGACGACCCCGACGCGAGCTCGTCGCCGCGCGGGCAGGCGCAGCCGTCGCTGGGCCAGCAGCACGCCGAGCAGCACGAGCAGGGCGCCGACCGGCTCGTTCCACACGAGCACCTCGCCGAGGACGAGCACACCGAGCGCGACACCCACGACCGGCGAGATGTAGGTGACGGTCGCCGACCGGGTCGCGCCCCACACGCGCACGACGTTCTGGTTCCACGCGTAGGCGAAGCCCGTGCCGAGCGCCCCGAGCAGCACGATCGCGATGACCACCGAGGGCGTGAGGGTGACCGGGTCGAGGCCGATCGCGGGCGTGAGGATGAGCATCCAGACCGCTGCGAGGCCGATCATGACGAACGACAGCATGATGGCGCTCAAGCCGCTGTCGCGCAGGAAGCGGCGCATGTAGCTGAGGCTCACGCCGTAGCAGGCGGTGGCGCCGAGCACGGCGAGGTACGGCACGATGCCGCCCGTGCCCACGCCGAGGCCTTGCCACGGGCCGACGATGACGACGACTCCGAGCGTTCCGACCGCGATGCCGAGGATCTGCTCACGGGTGAGGGTCTCCACCTTGAAGAGCAGACCGGCGAGGAGGGCCGTCATGATCGGGGTCGTCGCGTTGAGGATGCTCGTGACCCCGGAGGCGAGGTACTGCTGAGCCCACGCGAAGAGCAGGTACGGCAGGGCGGCGAACGTGACCGACAGCACGGCGAGGTGGCCCCACACCCGTCGGTCGCGGGGGAGCCGGTCGCGCGTGACGAGCGCGATGAGGCCGAGGGTGAGTGCGCCGAAGAGGGTGCGCCCCGTCGCGACCTGCGCGGGCGAGAGACCCTCGAGGGCGAGCGCCATGAAGAGGAAGCTCGCGCCCCAGACGAGACCCGCGAGGCCGAACTGGATGGCGATCCAGGTCTCCGAGGTGGACGTCGCGGAGGGCGCCGCCTCGGTGGACTCCGGGAGGGCGACCGGGACGGTCGCGGGTGCCGGCTCATCGCCGTCGAACGGGGCTGCGCCGGAGTGCTCTGGCGTCGCCCCCGCTGGGTTCTCGTGACTCACGGAGTGAGACTACTGCCCGGCGAGGCGGCGGGTGTCATGCGCCGATCGCGCCGTCCGAAACCCGCGCGCGGGATAGCCGCGTCAGGCGTCGCCCGGCGTGCCGATGCTGCCGGTGGAGGCGATCTGCTCGTGATGGTGGATGACCTCAGCGACGATGAAGGTGAGGAACTTCTCGGCGAAGGCGGGGTCGAGCTCCGCCTCCTCGGCGAGCGCTCGCAGTCGTTCGATCTGCACGCGTTCCCGGTCGGGGTCGCTCGGCGGCATGCCGGTCACGGCCTTGAGCCGACCCACGGTCTGCGTGCACTTGAAGCGCTCGGCGAGGAGGTGCACGAGCGCCGCGTCGATGTTGTCGATGCTCTTGCGCAGCGAGGCGAGCTCATCGGTGGCAGCGGCGTCCATGCTCCACAGCGTACTGTCTCGCACTACCTCCCGGCGGTGGAGCGCTCCTCGAGCATCGCCGTGCGCAGGGTGGACCGGGCCTCCTGCAGTTCGGGGTCCTCCACCCAGCGATGGTCGACCTCCGCCCAGAGATCCTCGTGCAGGCCCTCGAGCATGCGGTCGGCGAGGAGGAGGTCCTCATCGGCGAGAAGCTCAGGCGTCGCGATGATCGCGCGCTCGATCTGTCCCACGAGGGAGAGGATGATGCGCGGCTGGTCGGGGGAGGCGGAGAGTGTCACGCGGATCGCCGCGCTGACAGGCCCGGCGGCCCGCGGCAGCGTGAGCCGCTCGGTCGTCGGGTCGAGAACCGTCGACGAGGCGGCACGGTGGCGCGGCGTCGTGGCGGTCGAAACCTGGTGTGTCGTCAGAGTCATGTCCATGACGGTAGAAGTCTGAACGTCCCACGAAAAGGGGGTTGACGGGCTGTCGTGAACAGCGATAAAGGGCCGCTCGCGTCCAGGCTGTCGATGAAGGCACGGCGGGGAGCGCACAATAGCTCACCGTAGCGGCGCGCGCCAGGGGGTCGGGGTCGGATTGACGACATTCGGACGGTTCGCTTGGGTTGCCTGAGGGGATGACAGTTCTGGGGGGACACCATGGCGATGAGCACGCTCACAGGCACGGCGCGACATAAGCCGCGGGCGACCGTCTCGGTCGTCATTCCGGTGCGGGATGAACGGCACCACTTGGAGCGCTGCCTCGACGCGCTCTCCGCGCAGACGCATCCGCCCTTCGAATTCATCGTCGTCGACAACGCCAGTTCCGACGACAGCGCCGCCGTCGCCGCCCGCTACGGCGCGGTCGTGCTGCACGAGAGCGAGGTGGGCATCCCGGCCGCGAGCGCGACGGGCTACGACGCCGCGCGCGGCGAGTTCATCGCCCGCGTCGATGCGGACAGCGTGCCGGGCCCGACCTGGATCGCCTCGGTCTGCGAGCTGCTCGAGCGCCACCCCGAACTCGCCGCCGTCACGGGCCGCGGCACGCTCATGGACGACGACGGTCGACCGCACCTGCGCTCCTCGCGCCTCTATATGCGGTCGTACTTCACGCTCGTGGGGCTCGCGCTTGGCCACCCTCCGCTGTGGGGCTCGGCCCTCGCCATGCGGCGCACGGTGTGGAACGAGGTGCGCGGCGAGGTGTGCCGCCACGACGCGCGCATGCACGACGACATCGACCTGAGCATCCACATCGGCCCGCAGCGCACGATCGCGACCGATCGGCGCCTGACGCTGCCCGCCTCCGCGAGCCCACTCGCCCTCGATGGCGCACTCCTCGTGCGCCTCTGGCGGGGGCTGTACACGATCGTGCGCCACTGGCCGCGGGAGTTCCCTCTGCTGCGCTGGCTGCGCCGGCAGCAGTCCCCGCGGGTCGGCCTCACCGCGACGCCGCCGCCCCAGCCGCTCGCACCCGCGGGCGGCCCGGTCTAGACCGAGTGCCCCAGGACCGAGTGCCCCAGGGCCGAGTTCCTAGGCGCGGCGCTGCGCAACCCGCCGCTCGAGCACGGCCCGAACGTCGGGCCAGTCGTCGATCGTCACCGCGAACTGGGCGGTGTCGCGCCACGAGCCGTCAGACCGCGGCTGCTCGCGCCGCACGACGCCCTCGAACTGCGCACCGATGCCGGCCATCGCCGCCCGCGAGCGCTCGTTGAGCATGTCGGCCTGCAGCTTGACTCGGCCGTAGCCGTGCGCGAAGACGTGGCCGAGCAGCAGGAGCTTGCAAGCGGCGTTGACGCCCGAGCCCCAGTGCTCGGGCGCGTAGGCCGTCCAGCCCAGGTGGGCGTACTGCAGGATCGGCGCGAAGTCGGTGAGACTCGAGGTTCCGACGACCTCGCCCCGAGCATCCCGCACCACGTACGGATGCCCGCGACCGATCGGCAGGTATGTCGGCAGCCAGCCGGCGAAATCCTCGCCCTCCCGGAAGCCCGCCGGGCCGCCGCCCCAGCCGCCCGCGAAGACCTCGCGGTGCGCGAGCGCCGCCGTGAGCCCGGGCAGGTGCTCGTCGCGATACGGCTCGAGCGTCACGCCGTGCCCGGAGAGCTCCTCGAACGGCGGCGGGGTCGTCGGGTACATGCGCGAGCCCGTCAGTCGAGCAGGTCGTGCCGCTGGATGATCGCGTCACGGCCCGGCCCCACGCCGATCGCCGAGATGCGCGCGCCGCTCATCGCCTCGATCGCGAGCACGTAGGCCTGTGCGTTCGCCGGCAGGTCGTCGAAGGTGCGTGCGCCGGTGATGTCCTCGGTCCACCCGGGCAGCTCCTCGTAGATCGGCTTCGCGTGGTGGAAGTCGCTCTGCGAGACGGGAATCTCGTCGAACCGCACGCCGTCGACCTCGTAGGCGACGCACACGGGGATGCGCTCGAGGCCCGTGAGCACGTCGAGCTTGGTCATGACGAAGTCGGTGACGCCGTTGATGCGCGCCGTGTACCGCGCGATGGGCGCGTCGTACCAGCCGCAGCGGCGCGGGCGCCCCGTCGTCGTGCCGAACTCGAAGCCGGTCTTGCGCAGAAACTCGCCAGACTCGTCGAAGAGCTCGGTCGGGAAGGGCCCGGCGCCGACGCGCGTCGTATAGGCCTTGACGATGCCGATGACGCGGTCGATGCGGTTCGGCCCGATGCCCGAGCCGGTCGCCGCGCCGCCCGCCGTCGAGCTCGAGGAGGTGACGAAGGGGTAGGTGCCGTGGTCCACGTCGAGCATCGTCGCCTGGCCGCCCTCGAAGAGGACGGTCTCGCCACGCTCGAGCGCCTCGTGCAGAACGAGGGCGGTGTCGGCGACCATCGGGCGCAGGCGCTCAGCGTAGGCCAGCAGGTCGTCGACGACCTCGTCGACGAGGATCGCCCGGCGGTTGTAGACCTTGACGAGCAGGTGGTTCTTCTGGTCGAGCGCGCCCTCGACCTTCTGCCGCAGGATCTTCTCGTCGAACAGATCCTGCACGCGGATGCCGACACGGTTGATCTTGTCGGCGTAGGCGGGGCCGATGCCGCGCCCGGTCGTGCCGATCTGGCGCTTGCCGAGAAAGCGCTCGGTGACCTTGTCGATCGTGCGGTGGTACTGGGTGATGACGTGGGCGTTGCCGCTCAGGAGGAGCTTCGACACGTCGACACCGCGCGCGCCGAGTGCCGTGAGCTCGTCGAAGAGCACCTCGATGTCGACGACGACGCCGTTGGCGATGACGGGGATGACGCCCTCGGTGAGGATGCCGCTCGGCAGCAGGTGCAGGGCGTACTTCTCGTCGCCGACGACGACCGTGTGCCCGGCGTTGTTGCCGCCGTTGAACTTGACGACGTAGTCGATGCGGCCGGCGAGGAGGTCGGTCGCCTTGCCTTTTCCCTCGTCGCCCCACTGGGCTCCGATGATGACGACGGCAGGCATGGCGGTCCCTTTCGGATCGAGTCGGGATGACCCCTGAGTCTATCGGCCTCGCCCGCACCGGACTGCGGGCGGGCGCCCGCACGGGGAGTCGGGGAGGCGACCGCGCGTCAGACCGCGGCCCAGTGCCCGCGCGCGGGCGCGGGGTGCGCTCGCGCAAGGCTGCCGGGAGCGAGGCCCAGCCGCTGCTCCGCGGCGCCGAGCACGATCGTGTCGGCCTCGTCGACCCCGATGATGTCCATGGCGTGGTGCTGCACCGCGACGCCGTCCGCGACGGCGGTGAGCATGCGCGCGTCGGCGGCGGGGTCGGCGCTCGTCGCGATGCCCGCGTCGACGACGCGCTCAATGAGGTCGATGAGGATGCGCTCGCAGTCGCGGTGGTGCCGGTCGAGGGCGGTGGCGAGCGCGGGCGTGCGGGGCGCTTCGCTCCACGCGTCGATCCACACGCGGTAGTGGTGCTCGGGCGTGGCGGAGAGCCAGCCGGCGAGAGCGGCGAGCGGCTCCAGCCCCTCGAGCTGGGCCCGGTCGCTCGCGAGCTCGCGCGTGACGGCGTCGTCGAACGCGGCGGCGACGAGGTCGTCGCGGCTCGCGAAGTAGTGGCGTATCAGCCCGTGCACGACGCCGACCTCGGCCGCGACATCCCGCAGCGTCACGCCGGCGAAGCCCTTGGTGGCGACAAGGCGCAGCGTGGCGCGCACGATCTCGTCGCGCCGCTCGTCGGAGGTCTTGCGTTCTGCCACGCCTCGAGCATAGGCGCGACCGGCGCCCTATTGTCCAGGTGGACAGCACGTGTTACTTTTATTGTCCAGTTGGATAACAATGGCGCACCGCGCCCAGAATCGGAAAGAGAACGGGATGCTCAGCCGCACCCGCACCGCCCCCCACGCCCGCGCGCCCCGCCCCACAGCGCGGCTCGTGCCGAGCGTCGTCGCGAGCATGGTGCTGCTCTCCAGCGGATCCTTCGTCATCTTTCCGCTCATTCCCGCTCTGCAGCGCACCCTCGGCGTGAGCACCGCCGAGATCGGCTACCTCGCCGCCGCCGGATTCGGTGCTGCCCTCATCGCCGAGCTGCTCGTCGCGCCCGCCGCCGACCGCGGCCACGCTCGCCTCATGGCGGTCGCGGGCGTGCTGCTCGTCGCCGCCTCCCTCGCCCTGAGCGCCGCCGCCGGCGAGGGGTGGCAGCTCATCGCCGCGCGCGGGCTCGGCGGCTTCGGCTTCGGCATCTTCGTCATCGCGGCGAGCGCCCTCCTCGTGCGCAGCGACCCTGCGCGCAGCGGCGAGCTGCTCGGTCGCCTCGGCGCGGCCGAGCTCGCGGGCATCGCGGTCGGGCCGCTCGCCTCGGGCGCGGCGGTCGCGATCGCCTCGCCCTCCCTCATCCTCGCCGTCTCTGCGGCGTGCGTGGTCGCGGCCCTCGTGCCCGTCCTCCTCGGGTTCCGTGAGCACCGCACCGTGCCCGCACTCGGCGACGAGCCGCACCCGCACACGGGCGGCATCGCCGCGGGCGTGGCGGGCATCGCGGCCGGTGTCGTCGGCTTCGACCGCGCCGCCGAGCCCGCGGCCCAGCTCCCCGCTCAGCCCACCGCGACGCCTCCCGCGACCTCCACTCCACGCTCGAGCTTCGACCTCCTGCGACGCCCCAGCATCGTCGGCATCGTGCTGCTCTACGCGGCCGTCATGGTGCCGACGGGCGCCTACGACGGCATCTGGCCGCGGTACATGGCCGACCTCGGCGCCGGGCCCTTGCTGACGGCCGCGAGCTACGTGCTCTTCGCCATCCCCTACGTTCTCCTCGCCGCCTGGGCAGGGCGCCTCGCCGACCGTCGCGGCGGAATCGCCGCCTACTGGCGCGGGCTCCTCGTCCTGCTGCCGATCGTCGGCCTCTACGGCATCATCGGCAACCCCTGGGTCGCCACGGGCATGGGCTTCGTGGAGTCCACGGGGCAGGCGCTCGCCGTCATCGGCGCGGGCGCCGCCATGGCCCACGCGGTCGACCCCGCCCGGGCCGGCGCGGCGCAGGGCCTGGTGCGGGGCATCGGCCTCGCCGCCGCGACGATCGCTGCCGCGGTCTCCGGCCTCGCCTACGAGGCGGGTGGCGCGCTGCTGCTCTTCGGAGGAACCGGGGTCGCCATTGCGGTCATCGCCGCGGTCGGGATGCTGCTCGTGCGCCGGCGCTGACCTCCACAACTCAGGAGATCCTGCGCGCCTCCGACTCGCGACACGCCGGCACGGCCCTCACCCTGGGGACTGTGGGCGCCGAGGCCGAGCCGCATCTCCTGAATTGTGGAGATGGGCGGGGTGCTGGGTGTGCCGCGTGGAGTGCGGCACCCGGCCGACTCACGGTGTTGGCGCCGACACTGTATGCGTGGGCCGACAGAGAGACCTCGTGGATGGCGACTCGGCCGCGCGAGCACCGAAGACCTGCGCATCGTGCGGCCGGCGCATCGAGTGGCGCGCACGGTGGGCGCGCGACTGGGAGCACGTGCGCTGGTGCAGCGACGCGTGCCGTCGGCGGGGCGTGACCGCGGTGGATCGCGAGCTCGAGGCGAGCATCCGGAGCCTGCTGGCCAGCCGCGCGGCCGACACGACGATCTGCCCGAGCGAGGCGGCGCGCGCCGTCGCCGCCGCCAGCCTGGATGCGCGTGCCGTCGCTTCTGCCGGCCCGGATGCGCCCACCGCCGATCCGGCGACCGAGCCCTGGCGCGTGCTCATGGAGCCCGCCCGACGCGCGGCCCGACGCCTCGTCGCCGCGGGCGAGGTCGAGATCACGCAGGGTGGCCGCGTCGTCGACCCGTCGACGGCGAAGGGACCGATCAGGGTGCGTCGCGTGCGCTGAGGCACGCCCTGCGAGCGGCCGCTACAGCACGGGCGTCTGCTGGTGCGCCGCCGTGCGCCAGCGGCCCTCCTGATACACGTAGGTCGTGCTCATGCGCCGATCCACGACGTCGTCGCCCCGCACGGCACGCACCCGGTAGACGAGGATCGCCGCGCGGTCGCCGAGGCGCACGACGCGCTGCTCGCTCAGCTCGTACGAGTCCCACGGGGAGCCTTCGAGCGCCGCGAGCACGGCTCCGCGCTCGATGACGCCCGTGTCGACGACCATGACCGCGTCCTCGGTCATCGCGTGGTGGTAGTGGGTGCCGCCTTCGCCGCGACACAGCGCCTCCCACCCGTCGTGCTCCTGGCGGATGAGCTGGGCGGGCAGATCGTCGGTGATCGCAGTCATGAGGTCAGTCCACCGGTTGCGGCGGGCGCCGTCAAGCGCCGTGAGATTCGGGATGCTCCGCTCCCGCCGCGTGCACCCTCACCCACTCGTGCATGACGACGGCGGCCGCGGCGCTCGCGTTGATCGACCGCGTCGACCCGTACTGGCGGATCTCGATGACCTGGTCGGCCGCGGCAAGTGCCGCCTCGCTCAACCCCGGCCCCTCCTGCCCGAAGAGCAGGATGCAGGCGTGCGGCAGGGGCGCAGCATCCACGGGAACGGAGCCGGGCACGTTGTCGACCGCGACGATCGGCAGGTCGTGCGCACGCGCGAAGGCGATGAGGTCGTCGACGCTCTCGTGGTGGCGCACGTGCTGGTAGCGGTCGGTGACCATGGCGCCGCGCTTGTTCCAGCGGCGGCGGCCGACGATGTGCACTTCGGCCGCGAGGAACGCGTTGGCGCTGCGCACGATCGAGCCGATGTTCATGTCGTGCTGCCAGTTCTCGATCGCGACGTGAAAGGGGTGCCGCCGCTCGTCGAGGTCGGCGACGATCGCGGCCATGCTCCAGTAGCGGTAGCGGTCGAGCACGTTGCGGGTGTCGCCGTGTTCGAGCAGTTCGGGGTCGAGCCGCGGGTCGTCGGGCCACGGGCGGGGGTGCGGGCCGAGGCCGTGGGTGGTCCACTCGGGGGTGGGTTCAGGAGAGGGCTCGCTCACACCTGGAGGCTATCGGCCGATATCTCACACGGATGCTCTCACTCCGCCGCGCGTCGGTGCCGACACGTAGACTGACCGCACACGACAACGTGACCGTCCCAGATCCCGGAGGGGGAACGATGAGCGCCGCAGCAGCCAACGATCGCTCTGCCGCCGAGGTCGCGCGCGAGCAGGCTCTCGGCGAGATCAGCGACGTGTTGCTGAATCTGGAACACACGCGCACGCGCGCGAAGAAGGCCCTGCAGCGGGTGCGCAAGTCGGGCGGCGAGCACAATGTCGAGCTCGCCCTGACCGAGCTCATTGCCGACCTCGAGCGCACGCACAAGCGCTTCATGCACGACACCTACTACGCCGGCGACACCCTCCGTCTGCTCTGACCGTGCGCAGCGGTCTCGAGATTCAGGCGGCCCTCGCCGCCTTCGTCGCGAAGTGGGGCGGCTACACGGGGTCGGAGAAGGCTGAGGCGCAGACCTTCCTCAACGAGCTGTTCGCCTGCTACGGCAGCGACCGTGGCGAGATTGGGGCGCTCTTCGAGGATTTCACCGAGTCCGCCGGGTTCATGGACCTGCACTGGCCCGGCGTGCTCATCGTCGAGATGAAGGCGCCGAACGTCGACCTGGCGAAGGCCGCCGAGCAGCGGCAGCGCTACTGGTTGGAGTCGTCGAACCCTGAGGAGGACGTGCAGGCGGCCCGATGGGTCGTGGCCTGCAACTTCCGCGAGTTCGAGGTGTGGGAGCCGGGGCGGTTCCCGAAGGCACCCCGCGCGCGGTTCGCGCTCGACGAGCTGCCCGACCGGTATGACGCGCTGCTCTTCCTGCAGAGCGAGACGATCGAGCCGGTGTTCGCCGAGCACCGCCGCGAGCTCACGACCGACGCCGCCCGCCACATCGCCGACCTGTACCAGTCGCTCGCCGACCGCGGCGCGGCGCCGATTGACGAGATTCAGCGCTTCACGATGCAGGTGGTGTGGTGCCTCTTCGCCGAAGACCTCGGCATGCTCGACGGCTACCCGCTGCAGTCGACGATCCTCGAGCTGCTGAGCCAGCCCGACCCGGATAGCGCGCGCGACATCGGCTATCTGTTCGAGCTGCTCAACCAGAAGGGCGACCACAACCGCAAGGGCCGCTACACGGGCACGCGCTATGTCAACGGCGAGCTGTTCGCTAGACCTGCGAAGGTGCTCATGAGCAAGGACGAGCTCGAGCACTTGCGGCGTGCCTCCGAGTTCGACTGGCGCGCGGTCGACCCGACGATCTTCGGCTCGCTCATGGAGGGCATTCTCGGCGACGAGAGGCGCGAGCGGCTCGGGGCCCACTACACGCACGAGGCTGACATCATGAAGATCGTCGCGCCGACGATCGTGCACCCGTGGCGCGAGCGCATCGACCAGGCGTCGAGCCCTGCGGAGTGCCGCACCCTTCTCGACGAGCTGTGCGCATTCCGCGTTCTCGACCCGGCGTGCGGCTGCGGCAACTTCCTCTACGTCGCCTACCGCGAGCTGCGCGGCCTCGAGCACGCGCTCAAGCAGCGCTATGCGCGGCTCTCGGCGGAGCAGGGCACTCCCCTCGAGGGCGACTTGCCCTACTACCCGCTCTCGAACATCTTGGGTATCGACATCGAGCGCGTCGCCGTGATGGTCGCACGCGTCACCCTCTGGATGGGCCACCGCCAGATGATGGAGCGCTTCGGCCCGGCGGAGCCCGTGCTGCCCCTCACCGACCTCTCGGGCGTGCGTGCGATCGACGCGCTCCAGTCGGAGTGGCCCGAGGTCGACGCGATCATCGGCAACCCGCCGTTCCTCGGCTCGCAGCTGCTGCGCGCGAGTCTCGGTGACGGCTACCTGAGGTGGCTCACCTCGACCTTCGGCGTCGGCATCAAGGATCTCTGCGTCTACTGGTTCCGCAAGGCGCACGACCACCTGCAGCCCGGCCAGCGCGCGGGTCTCGTCGGCACGAACTCGATCTCGCAGAACACGGCCCGCGGCGCCTCGCTCGAGTACATCGTCGAGCACGGCGGCATCATCACCGATGCGGTGTCATCGCAGCGCTGGCCCGGTGACGCCAAGGTGCACGTGAGCCTCGTCAACTGGGTCAAGCAGCCCGCCGAGCCGCAGGAGCGCTTCGTGCTTGACGGTGACGAGGTGAGCGGCATCACGCCGTCGCTGCGCGAAGGGCTCGCCGGCGGGTGGGAGCCGCAGCCGCTCGCCGCCAACAAGAACAAGTGCTTCCAGGGGCCGATTCCCGTCGGCAAGGGCTTCATCATCACGGAGGATGAAGCTCGGAGGATGCTCGCCGACGACTCTGCGGACTATGCGCAGGTTGTGCGGCCCTACCTCGTGGGAGAAGACATCGCGAATCGCGTGGACCAGGGCCCGAGCCGCTGGATTGTCGATTTTGGTCAACTCGAACTCGAGCAAGCGATGAAGTTCCCGCGCGCGCTTGCCCTAGTTCGCGAGCGAGTAAAGCCCCAACGCGAACTCGTTCGCAGAGAGAACCATCGGGTGCGTTGGTGGCAGTTCGGCGAACCGCGCGTCGGACTGCGAGTTGCAGTGAAGAGTCTTGCTCGGTTCGCCGCCGTTGGCCGTGTGGGCAAGAGGATGCTCATGGCTTGGCAAAGTCCGGACATAAGTCCAAGCGATCTTGTCAACGTCTTCGCCTTCGACGACGACCGCAGCATGGGCATCTTGCTGTCGCGCGCGCACGACGCGTGGGCTTGGGCACAGTCTTCGACGCTCGAAACCCGTCTCCGCTATACGAATGGCTCAGTCTTCGCGACCTTCCCCTGGCCCGACCCCGTGACCGACGACCAGCGCCATGCGGTGGCGACCGCAGCATCCGCCCTCTATGCCCGCCGCAGCGAGCTGTGCCTCGAGCACAACATGGGCCTGACCGCGCTCTACAACCTCATGGACGACGGCGGGTTCCGCGACCTCGCCGGCCTGCACCACGAGCTCGACGTGGCCGTCGCGGCGGCGTACGGCTGGCCGGCGTCGGTCGCGCAGGAGCCCGCGGAGCTGGTGCGCCGCCTCACCGACCTCAACCGTCAGATCGTGCAGCGCGAGCGTGCGTACGACCCGTTTCGAGCATCCGGAGCCTGACGCGCCGTGACCGACTCAGCCAGCCGCGATTCCCGCACCGCCGCCGCCGCGCCTCCCGTGCCCAGCACGGGGCGCGACACCGCGGTCGACTTCGTGAAGGCTGCGTGCCTGCTCGTCGTCGTCGGCCTGCACGCGATGATGGCGGGCTTCACGGTCGGGGCCGAGGGGCTCACGATCACGAATGCTCTGGACGGGCATCCGATCTTCGCGTGGTCCACGTGGGCCGTGCAGGTGATGCCCCTGTTCTTCCTACTGGGCGGGTTCTCGAGCCTCACGCAGTGGCGGCGTCTGCGGGGCGCGGGCGTGTCGGCCTCCGACTACGTGCGCATGCGCATCACGCGCCTCGTGCGTCCGGCGGTGCTGCTGTTCGCGCTCGTCGGGCTCACGCTCGCGATCCTCGCCCTCACCGGGCTGCCGCCCGACATTCTGCGCGAGGTCGGCTTCCGCATCGGGCAACCGCTGTGGTTCCTGGCGGTATATATCGGATGCGCGGGGTTGGTTCCCTGGATGACCGCGCTGCACGATCGCGCCCCGCGTCTCACCCTCGCCACCCTGCTGCTCGCGGTGGTCGCGGTCGACTCCGTCGTGGCCGCGACGGGCCTCGAGCTGCTCGGAGCCCTCAACCTCTTCTTCGTGTGGGTGCTCATCCAGCAGCTCGGATTCGCCTACGCCGACGGCATCATCGGGGTCCTGCCTCGCTGGGCGCTCTTCGTGCTCGCCGTCGCGGCGTTCGCGCTGCTGCTGTTCTTGACGACCGTGTTCGGGTACGACACCGACATGTACGAGAACCTCAACCCGCCGACGGTGTGCATCCTCGTGCTCGGGGTGGGCCAGCTGATGCTGTTCGCGACGGCGCACCCGTGGCTGCGGGCGCTCGCCGACAGGCCGCGCGTCGCCCGCGTGGGGCTGTGGGTGAACGCGAACTCGATGACGATCTACCTGTGGCACGTGCCCGTGATCGTGCTCGTCGTGGTGGTCATGCTCATCTCGAACCTGCCGTTCCCCGAGCCGTTGAGCCTGCAGTGGTGGCAGACGCGGCCGCTCTTCCTCGTGGCGATCGCCCTTGCGCTCGTGCCGATCGTCATGCTCGTGCGGCAGTTCGACCGCAGCAGGCACGACGACCGCGAGGTGACGATGTCGCCCCTGCTCGCGGCGACGAAGGTGCTGCTCGGGGTCGCGGGCGTGACCGTGATCCTGCTCGTCGGGTTCTCGCCCGCGGCGGGCGCGGCGCTCGGCGTGCTGCTGCTCGCGCTCGCCGTGCAGTTGCGGGGGCGGCGGCGGAAATTGGTGGAGCCGGAAAGTGGTGGAGCCGGTGGGTGAGCCGGGCGGTGAGCCGGAGCCCGCAGCCGCAGCTGCGGCTGCGCCAGCGGCCACTCCCGCACCTGCACCCGCAGTCCCGCCAGCGGCCACTCCCGCACCTGCACCTGCAGTCCCGCCAGCGGCCGCACAGCCACCCGCACCCGCACACCCATCCGGTGACGATCCCGCCGCTCCTCCACAGAAGCCCTGATCAGAAGGCTTTTCCCCAGGGCACACGCCTCCGCGTCTCCCCCTCTCGAATGTCGGTGGTCCCTGCTCGAATAGACGCATGACCACCTCCGAGCTTCCCCGCACGGCGACCGCTGCCGTCGACGGCGGAGTCTCGGCGATCCTCGACGCGATCGTCGCGCTCGAGCGGCTGACCGCTTCTCTCGCGGCGTCGCGGGCGGTCGCGATCGACGAACTGCGGCGCCTCATCCTGACGGCTGCCGAGCAGGATGCGCGGGGTGGGCGCTCGGGCGGCTGGGATACCGCGGTGACCGCCCGCCGCGTGGCCGCGACGGAGCTCGCCACCGCGCTACGTGTTTCGGAGTCCGCCGCGCAATCCCTCCTCAATGAGAGTGCGGCCCTCACCACGACCCTCCCGGGCACGCACGCGGGGCTGCGCGAGGGTGCGCTGAGCTACGCCCACACTGTGGCGATCGTCGAGGAGGCCAGCAACCTGCCGGCGTCATCGCACGCCGAGTTCGAGAAGACCCTCCTGCCGGAGGCCACCACGCGTACGGCGGCGGGCCTCCGCCAACGCGCCCGCGTCGTGCGCGAACGTCTGCACCCCGAATCGATCGACGAGCGGTGTCGGGACGCTCGCGAACGCCGTGATGTTCGCCTCGAGCCTGCTCGCGACGGCATGGCCTGGCTCACCGCCTATCTGCCGGCCGAGAACGCGATCGCGGCCTATCGGCGGGTGAGCGAGATCGCCACGGGTCTCGCCGGCTCCGGTGACGCCGAGCAGCGCGACGACCGCACTCTCGCGCAGCGCCGCGCCGACGTCATGACCGACCTCCTGCACGACGGAATCGTCTCCGGCTCGGGCGCGGGGCGCGGCGTGCGGGCGCAGGTCCTCGTGACCGTGCCCGCCCTCACCCTCCTCGACCGCGGCGCTGAGCGCGCCTCCGATGTCCCACCCTCTGCCAACACTGGCTCCGCCAGCACCAGGGTCAGGGCAACTGTCAGGGCCCATGACAGGGGCAGCGGCGCGCTCGACTCTCCCGTCCCGCCGGCGACACTCGAGGGCTACGGCCCCATCTCGGCCGACGTCGCCCGGCGCCTCGCCGCTCACGCCCCCAGCTTCACCCGCCTCCTCACCCACCCGGAGACGGGCGCGGTGCTTTCCGTCGGCCGCGACCGCTACGCGGTTCCACGCGACCTGCGGTTGTGGTTGCGCATCCGCGACGAGACCTGTCGGTTCCCGGGCTGCGGTCGCAGCGCGGCGAGCGCCGACGTCGACCACACGGTCGACTGGCAGCACGCCGGGGCCACACGACATGACAACCTCGCGCACCTGTGCGAGGCCCACCACCGACTCAAGCATCAGACCGCCTGGCTCGTGCACCAGGCAGGCGGCGGCGTGCTCGAGTGGACGGCACCCAGTGGCCGGCAGTACCGCACCGACCCGGCGACCCGCCTCGCCTGTTAACCTCGGCCCATGAGCGCGCCGCGAGAGACCCCCGCGCCCTCGGCTGCGCCGCTGTCGACCCCCGCGCGCTCGGCCGCGCCTCTCTCCGACCCCGCGCGCTCGGATCTGCCACCGTCGGCCCCCGAGCGCGCGATCCCGCCGTCGGCACCTCCCCAGATCTGGACTCCCGACGGCGCCGACCTGCTCCTCCACGGCGACAACCTCGCCGCCCTGGCTCACCTGCCCGACGCAAGCATGCAGCTCGTCTACCTCGACCCGCCCTTCAACACCGGGCGCACGCAGCAGCGGCGCAGCACCACGAGCACGCGCGACCCCGACGGCGCCTACCTCGGCTTCCAGGGCACGAGCTACTCGCGCACCGTCGAGACGCTCGGCCGCTACGACGACACCTTCCTCGACTACTGGGGCTTCCTCGCGCCGCGGCTCGAGCAGGCCCACCGCGTGCTGCGCAACGACGGCACCCTCTACCTGCACCTCGACTGGCGCGAAGCGCACTACGCGAAGGTCGCCCTCGACGCCCTCTTCGGCCGCGAGTGCTTCCTCAACGAGCTCATCTGGGCCTACGACTACGGCGCCAAGTCGCGCCGCCGCTGGCCGACGAAGCACGACACGGTCCTCGTCTACGTCAAGAACCCCGACACCTACTACTTCGACTCCGACGCCGTCGACCGCGAACCGTACATGGCGCCCGGCCTCGTCACCCCAGAGAAGGCAGCACGCGGCAAGCTGCCCACCGACGTGTGGTGGCACACGATCGTCACCACGAACGGCCGCGAGAAGACCGGCTACCCCACCCAGAAGCCCCTCGGCGTCCTGCGGCGCATCGTCGCCGCCTCGAGCCGCGAGGGCGACTGGGTGCTCGACCCCTTCGCCGGCAGCGGCACGACAGCCGCCGCCGCCCGCGAGCTCGGCCGCCGCAGCGTGAGCATCGACGCGAACCCCGAGGCGGTGCAGGTCATGAGCGACCGGCTCGGGATGCCCGTCACGACGCTCAGCGATGCGCAGAGCATCCCGTCGCCGCCAACGGAGGCCGCACCAACGGAGGCCGCACCCCCGGAGCTCTCACAGCGACGCACGTCGGGCCCTCGACCGCCTCGCTAGGCTGAGCGGCATGAGCGACCGCCGCGAGATCGAGTGCTGGCTGACCGACATGGACGGCGTGCTCGTGCACGAGAACGCCGCCCTCCCCGGCGCGGCCGCGCTCATCCAGCAGTGGCGCGACACCGGCACACCGTTCCTCGTGCTCACGAACAACTCCATCTACACGCCGCGCGACCTCGCCGCGCGCCTGCGCGCCAGCGGCCTCGACGTGCCCGAGGAGTCGATCTGGACCTCCGCGATGGCCACCGCCGACTTCTGCGCGAGCCAGATGCCGAACGGCACCGCCTACGTCATCGGCGAAGCCGGCATCACGACCGCCCTGCACGAGGCGGGCTTCATCATGACCGAGACGAACCCTGACTACGTCGTCGTCGGCGAGACGCGCAACTACTCCTTCGACGCGATCACGAAAGCGATCCGCCTCATCGGCAACGGCTCGCGCTTCATCGCCACGAACCCCGACGCGACCGGGCCGAGCGCCGACGGCCCCATGCCCGCGACGGGTGCGATCAGCGCCCTCATCACGAAAGCCACCGGCAAGGAGCCGTACGTCGTCGGCAAGCCCAACCCGATGATGTTCCGCTCCGCCATGAACCGCATCGGCGCGCACAGCGAGAACACGGCCATGATCGGCGACCGCATGGACACCGACATCGTCGCCGGCATCGAAGCCGGCCTGCACACCGTGCTCGTCCTCACGGGCATCAGCGACGAAACCGAGATCGCCAAGTACCCGTTCCGCCCGAGCGAGATACTCACGGGAGTGCACGAGCTCGTCACCGCCGAGCCGCTCGAGACCGAGCTCTACGAGCCCGATCTGTCCGTCGAGCCCTGAGCGACTACTGCTCGACCGGCGGCACCGCGAGGCTGCCCGTGAGGGGCTCACCCGAGCTGCGGCTCACGAAGCACGAGTACTCGCGGTGCCCCTCATCCCACTGCTCCGCGGTCACGGGGTACGAGCTCTGCACGGCGAGGTCGTCGTAGGCACCTGCCGCCGTGCGGTCAAGCACGGCCGGGTCGGTGCACGCCAAGTAGAGCGGTGCACTCAATTCTTCCCGGCCGGGGTAGGGCGCGTCGTCCTCCGCACCCAGGTCGTAGGTCACCCTCGCGATCAACTGCCCGCCGTGCGCCTCGGCGCAGTCGACGACCGTGTACTCGTCCTGCCACGCATCCACGTAGGGGTCGAGGCATTCGCCGCCGAGCAGGTCGTCCCACCGATACTCGCCGGGCTCGACGGGCCCCACCGGCTCGACCGTCTCGGTCGGCGTCGGGGTGGGCGTGGGTGTCGGCGTCACGATCGGTGCCGGTGCGAGCAGGTCGGGCAGGCGCGTGCCGAGCAGGAAGATGCCGATGAGCGCGAGCACGGCCACGATCGCACCCGCGATCCAGAGAAGGATGCGCGGACGCTTCCCGAGCGTGCCCGGCGAGCCGCCCGCGCCCGCGTCGACGTGCCCGCGTGGGGCCGCATTGCGCGGCAACGCCGAGCCCGCGCCCGCCGCTCTACCGCCGCCCGCGAGCGCCCCCGTCTCCTGCGCGCGTTCGTCGGTCACGCGAGCCCGAGGTCGGCCAGCCCGATCGCCGCGCGGTACTCGTAGCCGGCCTCCTCGATCACGCGCCGAGCATCCGTTGCCCTGTCGACGACGACCGCGACCGCGACGACCGTCGCGCCGGCGGCCTCGAGAGCGCGCGCGGCGGTGAGGGGAGAGCCGCCCGTCGTCGACGTGTCTTCGAGCACGACGACGCGCTTGCCCTCGACGTCGGGCCCCTCGACCTGTCGGCCGCGACCGTGATCCTTGGGCGCCTTGCGCACGACGACGGCGTCGTAGCTGAGTCCGCGGGCGACCCCCTGGTGCAGCACGGCGGCGGCGATCGGGTCGGCACCCATGGTGAGCCCGCCGACCGCGGCGATGTCGGGAATGTCAGCGATGAGGTCGCACATGACCTGGCCGATGAGGGGCGCGACGCGGTGGTCGAGGCTCAGGCGACGCAGGTCGATGTAGTAGCTCGCCGTCGCCCCGCTCGTGAGCGTGAACTCGCCGTGGAAGACGGCCTCATCGCGGATGAACTGGATGAGCTTCTCGCGCGCGTCGGTCACGCACGCCACTCTACTGCGGGAGGGGCGACGCGCTCCGGGCCAGAAGCGCGGGCGGAACCGGTCGGCACGGCCGGGTGCCTAGGCTGGAGCCATGCGCATCGCCACCTGGAACGTCAACTCGATCCGCACCCGCCACGCTCGCGTCGTCGACTTTCTCGTGCAGTCCGACATCGACGTGCTCGCGATGCAGGAGATCAAGTGCAAGCCCGAGCAGTTCCCCATGGCCCCGTTCGAGGAGGCCGGCTACGAGGTCATCGCGCACGGCCTCAACCAGTGGAACGGCGTCGCGATCGCGAGCCGCCTGCCCCTCACCGACGTCGCGACCGAGCTGACCGACCAGCCCGGCTTCGCGAAGGGCCACGAGGGCCCGGATGCTCCGCTCGAGGCCCGCGCGCTCGGGGCGACGATCGACGGCGTGCGCGTGTGGAGCCTCTACGTTCCCAACGGCCGCGCCCTCGACGACCCGCACCTCGACTACAAGCTGCGCTTCCTGCGCGCCGCCGCCGAGGAGGCGCGCACGTGGCTGAGCGGCCATCCGGATGCTCCGCTCGCGCTCACCGGCGACTTCAACGTGGCCCCGACCGACGCCGACATGGGTGACCCGAGCTTCATCCCGGGCGTCTCCACCCACATCTCCCCGGCCGAGCGCGAGGCCTTCGCGGGCCTCGAAGCCGCCGGGTTGACCGATGTCGTGCGTTCCTACGCGCCCGAGGGCTTCACCTTCTGGGACTACAAGCAGCTGCGGTTCCCCCGCAACGAGGGCATGCGCATCGACTTCATCCTGGGCTCACGCGGCTTCGCCGACCTCGTGGCGGGAGCGAGCATCGAGCGCGAGCAGCGCAAGGGCGACAGCCCGAGCGACCACGTGCCCGTCGTCGTCGACCTCGCGCTCGCGCAGGAGGACGACGACCGCCCGATGATCTTCTAGCGAAGGCTCGGGCCGGGGGCTAGGGCCGAAGGCTGGGGCCGAGACCTCGGGTAGGGCCGCTACGGCGCGAGGAGCGCTGCGATGACGATGAGGATCGGCACGGCGAGCGCCGTCGTGATGAGCCCCGAGTCGCGCGCGAGCGGCATGGCCGTCTGATAGCGCGCCGCGTAGGTGTAGACGTTCTGCGCCGTCGGGAGCGCGGCGAGCACGACGACGGTGAAGAGGGCGACGCCCTCGAGCCCGAACACGAGGGCGCCGACACCCCACGCGACGAGCGGCATGACGATGCTCTTCAGGATGACGGCGAGCAGAACATCCCGTCGCCCGCTGCCCGGCTCCAGGATGCGGCGACCGTGGAGGGACAGCCCGAAGACGAAGAGGACGGTCGGCACAGCGGCGGCGCCGAGCAGGCGGAAGGGCTCGACGACCGGGTCGGGCAGGTCGACGCCGATGAGGGCGACGACGAGCCCGAGCACGGAGGCGATGATGAGCGGGTTGCGCACCGGCTGCGTGAGCACCCTGCCGATCGACAGCCGGCCGCTCGTCGTGACATCGAGGATCGTGAGGGCGATGGGCGCGAACACGACGAGCTGCAGGAGGATCACCGGGGCGACGAGGGTGGGGTCGCCGATGACGTAGGCGGCGACGGGCAGGCCGATGTTGTTGGCGTTGACGTACCCGGAGGCGAGCGCGCCGATCGTGAGCGCGGGCGCCCCGCGACGCCACAGGAGGCGCGCGAACAGCACGAACGCGAGCATGCACGAGAGCGCGGCGATCGCCGAGACCGGCAGGAGTGCCGAGAACAGTTCCGCAAGGTCGGCCTCGGCCATGACGCTGAACAGGAGCGCGGGCAGGAAGACGAAGAAGGCGGCCCGCCCGAGGACGACGGTGGCGGTCGGCCCGAGCACTCCGAGGCGGCCCACGACGTAGCCGACGGCGATCACCGACCCGATGATCGCGAAGCCGATGAGCACGCCCGCCATCGCCCCAGTCTGGTCTAGGTAGTGCCTACCTATGGCATATCGCCGGCGACCTCGGCACACTGGGGGTACAGCGCGGCGTTCCTGGGTCTTGCCTGCGAACGACGCACCCCCATCCGCCCCGCCTCGTGCGGGCGGCCCCGAATCAGGAGAAGTCATGCGACGCACTGCACCCGCCGTGGGAGCCCTCGCCCTCGCCGTCACCCTGGGTCTGACCGGATGCTTCGGCAACCCGCTCGAGCAGCTCACCGACAATCTCGTCGAAGGCGGAATCGAGAACCTCATCGAAGACCAGACGGGCGTCGACATCGACGTCGACGGGGGCGGCGGCGCGAGCCTGCCCTCGAGCTGGCCCTCCGATGTTCCGACCCCGGACGGCACCGTTCTGTTCTCGGCGGGAGTCGACGGCAACTTCACGGCGACGTTCGAGATTTCTGGGGTCGACGTGGTCGACCGCCTGCGCAGCGACCTCGAGGGTTCCGGATACGCACTCTCGCAGGAGGCCGACTACGGCGGGTTGCTCAACTACCTGTACGAGAACGACACCAACACGGTGACGGTCGTCTACATCGCCGGCGAGGACGGCAACTCCGACTCGCTGCAGTACAGCATCGTTCCGATGGAGCAGCTGTTGGGGTTCCCCTACCGGCGCGCGCTGCGCGCGTTACAGGAACTCGCGCAGCTCGCGCTCCAGCTCGGTGCGGCCGCGCACGCCGAGCTTGCGGTAGATGTTCGACAGGTGGTTGTCGACCGTGCGCACCGAGACCCCGAGCCGCTCGGCGATCTCGCGACTGCGCTCGCGGCGTGCCGCCGCGGTCGCGACCGTCCACTCCCGTTCGGTGAGCCCGGCGTCGTCCCGCGCGTGCCGCGGGAGGGAGGGCGACACCACCGTGCGCGAGAGCTCGCTCGCGATCACGCGGGCACGGCGCACGAGCATCCGGTCACCGGGCTCCCACGCGGGTGCCGCTGACACGAGGTCGAACGCGAGCGCTCCGAGACCGGCCGTCGTGAGCGCTGGGGCAAGCTCCACGGCCACCACCGCGTCGTGGTGCTCGCGGGCCTCCGCCGCCCTCCTCACGAGCTCGAGGAACGGAGCACCCGACGTGGCTGCGGCACTCGACACGAGGTCGAGCACCTCGCCGTTGGAGGAGAGCCGCAGCACCACGGTGGTCGTCAGCGCGGCGAGGAGAAGGTGCCCCGCCTCGACGCCGTCGCGCACCGCAGCCGCGAGCACCGCGAGAGCCGACTCGGAGTCTCCCTCCGACACGGCGAGCCAGGCCTGCGCCTCGGCCGCCTGCAGTCGAACCTTGACGTCGTCGTGGTGCGCCGGCTCGAGCGCGTCGAGGAACGCGCGGGCGCTCGCCCGATCACCGCGCTGCGCGTGCACAGTCGCCGCGAGCGCGAGCGCGGGGCCGAGGAGGCCCGTGAAGTCGCGCCACCGCAGCTGATCGACCGCGAGCTCCGCGAGGGGGGCGGCATCGTGCAGTCGCCCACCGTGCAGGTGGATGAGCGCGAGCGCGTACGACCACACCCCCGACGACTCCGCGAAGGGCTCGAGCCTGCGCGCCTCCGCGAACGCGCGCGCGTCATCGATGCGACCCCGCGCCACATCGACGAGGAACGCACTGAGATCGAGCAGGCTCGTCCCGTAGGGCACGACCTCGGCGAAGCGCGCGGCGAGCGGTCGGCCCGTCGCGATGGCGGCGCTCGCCTCGTCGATGCGGCCGGCCATCGTCGCGATCATCGCTGTGCCGAGGGCGGCCGTGAGCCCGGCGGCATGTCCGGCGGCATCCGCGGGGCCGGTGCCGGGGACTGGGTCGGTGCCGAGCGCGGGGTCGAGGCGAGCTGGCGGTCTGGCGTGCGCAGCGAGAACCTCGTGATCGCCGGCCATGAGGCGCCACTTGGCGAGGTCGGGCTCGAGCAGGGCGCGCCCGGTCGCATCCAGATCATCGAGGATGCTCACCATGCGGTCCGCCGCCACCCGGGGTTCGTGCCGCCGCAGCGCCGTGTGCTGCCCCCACCGCAGGTGCACGAGGGCGAGAGTCCCCGTCGCCGCACTCGCCCCGCCGCTCGCCCCGCCGCTCGCCCGCGCACGCTCCTCCGCGCGCGCGAAGGCCTCGTCCGCCTCCTCCACGCGACCGAGGGCGGAGAGCGCGGCGGCGCGAGTCACGTGGGCCGCGGCGAGGGCGGGCGCATCCTCCTCGGTCGCCGTCGCGAGCACGCGGTCGGCCGCCGCGATCGCGCGCTCGTGATCGCCCACCGCATGCGCGTAGCGGGCTGCCCACAGCGTGTCGTCACGTGTCACTGTCGCGCCGGCATCGAGCAGGAGGCACACGGCGGTGAAGCGCACCGGCGGGGACGGAAGATCGAGCAATCGGCGCGCCGCAGCCTCCCGCAGGCGGTTTCGCGCGGCGGGCTCGAGACGGGCGAGGAGCGCCTCCGCGAAGACGGGGTGGGCCAGTCGCAGGTGGGTGTGGTCGCCCTCGCCGCTCGCGACGACGCCGTTCGGCTCCTCACCGCTCGACACGACGATGCCCCCCGCGACGAGATCGTCGACTGTCTCGCGCTCCTCGGCACGCGTGGCAGTTGCCGGCCACGGCTGGGCGACGGCGAGCAGTTCGGCGAAGCGTCGCTCGTCGTCTCGGAGAGTGTCGAGGCGGCTCGCCACGGTGCCGATGATGTGCGGCGGCACGCGGCTGGGGTCGAGCTCGACGCCGTAGGGGCCCGCGCGCACGCCGCCGGAGCGCTCGGCCGAGAGCACGAGCTCGCGCAGGAAGAGCGGGTTGCCGTGCGTGACCTCGAACAGCGTGCGCAGTGTCTCGGGTCGCGGGTCGGCGCCGAGGCGGCGTCGCAGCAGTTCGCGCGTCTCGTCAAGCCCGAGGCCGGGAACCTCGCTCACCGTCACGAGGTCTTCGTGCAGGAGGCGCGCGAGCGCTCCCGTGACGGGGTGCTCATCGCGGGCGGTGAGCAGAGCGGGCACGGCGAAGACGCGCACGAGCTGGTAGAGCGCGGCCGCCGAGGTGGCGTCGAGCAGCGGGGCATCGTCGACGACGAGCAGATAGGTGTCGGCGTGCGCACCGACGAGCGCGATGAGCTCCTGCAGCCGGTCGCCGACGTCATCGTGCGGGGCGAAGCGCGCCGCAGCGAGCAGGGGCGACAGCGCCCCCAGCGGCACGTCGCGCAGTTCCTCCAGCGCGACGACGGGCACGATCGTGCGGCCCTTCGCGGCGAGTGCCGACGCGGCCGCCGTGGCGACGGTCGTCTTGCCGACACCGCTGGGGCCGCGCAACATTTGTGCGCGCGCGGGATGCGCCGCGAGCGCTTCCACGAGTCGGTCCACGTGATCGGGGCGCGCGACGATCGGCCAAGACCCCATTCTCGTCAGCCTCTCGCTCAGATCCCCGCGACCGCTCCGCCCGGCCCGCCTCCGGGAAGCCGGTGACCGACTGTCGACGCTAGCAGTCGTCAGAGCGCCGTTCTCGGGCCTTTCCTGCAGATCCGGCACGAATCGCCATCACGCGCGGGCGACGACGGCAGCATCCTGCGTCGACGCAACTTTCCCGCGTCGATCACAACCACCGTTCGCGGCTCCGTCCCTAGGCTCGTGAGCAGACGGGAACCTGCACAGCGCAGGCACCGCACTCGGCGATCGACGAAGGAGGGACCCATGACACGCGCAGCCACCGAGACCAGCGCGCGCACCATCATCGGAGAGCCCGAGGTCGTCGAGGACCGCGACGCCACGACGGATGCTGCGCTCACCGCGGCCGCGATCGTCGCCGACCCGGCATGGTCGCGCCTGAAGCTGGCCGCCGAGGCCATCCGCCCGCTGCAGGTGCACGACGGGAGCATCGTCGAGACGCGTTACCACGCTGAAGCGGCCCGGCAGGTCGCCGTGATCGTCGACGCGCTCGAGCACTTCGCCCCGAGCATCCCGTATGACGAGGAGTACCTGAGGGCCTGTGCAGCGGACTTCCGTGCGTGGGTCGCGGGAGGGTTCGGGGTACCCGACTTCTTCGATGCGCTCGATGCGTTCCGGCCGGCGGCCAAGCGACGCGACGGTGTGGCGCACCTCGTGGTGTTCCCCATGTACACCCAGAACGGTTCACCAGACCGGCTCGTCGAGGCGGTCGTGTGCGAGGTCATCTGGCCCGAGTTCGTCGAGCTGCTCGAGGCCGGCGAGTACGGCAACGCCCTGTACCTCGGGTTGCGGTTCGCCGACTTCACCTCCGGCTACGACACGAACTCGGCGGTGCTCTTCCCCGAGTCGGTCGCGGTGACCCCGCGGGTGCCGGAGGGGAGCGGGCCGGGCGCGACACCCGCCCTGCCCCCGTTCACGTGGGGGGCGATCTTCGCCGATCGCGAGGCTGCGCGATTCCGCCGCGTCGTGCGGTCGGCGGCGGAGACCACTCGGCTCGAACTGCCCGCCGACGCCGCACGGCTGCTCGACGACCAGCAGCTCACTGAGCGCACCTTCGTGATGTGGGACATGATTCACGACCGCACCCACATGCGCGGCGACCTGCCCTTCGACCCGTTCATGATCAAGCAGCGCATGCCCTTCTTCCTCTACTCCCTGGAGGAGCTGCGCTGCGACCTCACGGCGTTCCGCGAGGCCGTGGCCCTGTGGCGGGCCGAGGACACGGATGACGTGACGCGCGAGCATGCGCGCCTCGTGCAGTACGCCGTCATCTTCGACCGCATCTTCCGCTTCGCCCTCACCGGCACGCGCGTGCGCAACTACGACGGTCTCGGCGGGCAGCTGCTGTTCGCCTGGATGCACCAGCGGGGCGTTCTCCACTGGACGGACACGCGACTCACGATCGACTGGGAGGCAGTGCCCGACGTCGTCGTCGCGCTCTCCGACGCGATCAACGAGCTGTACTGGCGCTCGATCGACCGGCCGAAGGCGGCGCACTGGCTCGCCGCATACGCGTTCCTCACGACGACGCTCACGCCGCACCCTGCGTCGACCTGGGCGCGCGGGCTGCCCGACGACGTGCTCGCCGGGCCGCTCAAGGGGTACACCGACCTCGTGCTCGACGACGAGTTCCCCCTCTCGATGTTCTACGAGGCGCTGCAGAAGAAGATCGCGCCGGTCATCGAGTCGACCTCGGGGATCACGGGCACCGGTAGCGCGTGACGGGCGAGCAGAGCATCCAGGACCGCACGATCGTCGTCGCGGGCGCGGGCGGCGCTGCCGGTCGCGCGGTGTGCTTGGCGCTTACGGAGGCGGGAGCGCACATCGTCGCGGTCGGCTCCCGCGCCGCGTCGCTGGTCGACGTGGCTGCGGCCGAGACGGCGGTCGTCGACCTCGCCGACCGGGTGGCCGTCGGGGCGTGGGCGTTACAGCTGCGCGAGCGTCGGCCGAGCATCGACGGCCTGCTCCACCTCGTCGGCGGCTGGCGAGCGGGATCGTCCGAAGAAGACTGGGAGTGGCTCGAGCGCCGCGTGCTCACGACCCTGCGAGTGCTCAGCCGCGAGCTGCGCGACGACCTGAGCGCGTCCGGCGCGGGGCGGCTCGCGATCGTGAGCTCGACCGCCGTCGCGCAGCCACGATGGGGCATGGCCAACTACGTCACGCTCAAGGCGGCCGCGGAAGCGTGGACTCAAGCCCTCGCGACCGGCTGGCGGGTGAAGGGCACCCCGACCGCGGCCGTGACCTTCGTGGCGGGCGCACTCGACGAGGGCGACACGATCGCCCAGCTCGCCGCGGCGTGCACGGGGCTGTGGGAGCTCGGGCACGAGCAGCTCAACGGCGCGGTCGTGCATCTGGCTCCGTCGTGAGACGGATGCGCGGTCCGGTGCGCGCGGGTTAGCGTTCTGGGGTGACTGCCCAGACCCGCCCGCCCTCCACCGTCGACGCCGACGGCAACTGGGTGCGCCCGACGCCGGGTGTCGCCGGCATGCGCACCGACGGGCTGCTGGCGCTCGGCATTGCTGTGGGCGCCTCACTCGCGATCCTGCTCTACGCCTCGGCGGAGTTCTTCGACGAACCTCCCGTGCTGTGGCAAGCGGCACTCGTCGTGCTCGGCATCTCGGGCCCGCTCGTGTGGCGCAGGGTCGCGCCCATCACCGTCACCGCCGTCATCTCGATCGTCTACATCTGCGCCCTCTACAACAAGGTGCCCGAAGTGCTGTTCAGCAACATCGCGCTGTTCATGGCGATGTACTCGATCGGCGCGTGGTCGTCATCACGCCGGCACGCGCTCGTGGCGCGCATCGTCGTCGTGGTCGCCATGTTCGGCTGGTTGTTCTGGGAGATCACCCGGGCCGCCTTCGACACCTCGCTCGCGCCCGAGGACTCGGGCATCGGCCTCATCGCGCCGGGCGTCGCCATCGGGCTCATCAGCATCGTCACCAACATCCTCTACTTCGCAGGAGCGTGGGCCTTCGGTGATCGGGCATGGAGTGCCGCGCGCGAGAGGGCCGAACTCGAGGCTCGAACCCACGAGCTCGAGGCGGAGCGCGAGCTCACCGCGGCGCAGGCCGTGACCCTCGACCGCGTGCGCATCGCCCGCGAACTGCACGACGTCGTCGCCCACCACGTCTCCGTCATGGGAATCCAGGCGGGTGCGGCACGTCGGGCTCTCGGTGCCGACGCCCCCGCCCCGGCGATCAGCGCACTCGGCTCGGTGGAGACCTCGGCGCGCGACGCCGTCGACGAGCTGCACCGCCTCGTGACGACCCTGCGCGGTATCGGCGGCGAAGGCGACGCGACGGACGGACCGAGCACGCGCGGCACAGCCCAGCTCGAGGCGCTCATCGACGACGTGCGCGCCGCGGGCAGAACAGCAGACTTCACGATCGTCGGCGATCGGCAGCCGCTCTCCCCCGTCATCGACACGACGCTCTACCGCGTCGCACAGGAGGCGGTCACCAACAGCCTCAAGCACGCGGGGGCGACCGCGACGATGGATGTTCGGCTCAGGTTCAGCCCCGAGCGGGTCGAGCTCGAAGTGGCCGACACGGGCCACGGCGCCCGTAGCGCGCAGAGCACCACGAGCGCGTCCGGCGGCCTCGGCCAGATCGGCATGCGCGAGCGACTTGCCGCGATCGGAGGAGCGCTCGAGGCGGGGCCGCGCAAGCGCGGCGGGTATCTCGTGCGCGCGACCGTGCCGCTCCTCGTGACCGAGCAGGTCGGCTCATGAGCGAGCCCGTGATCCGCGTGCTCCTCGTCGACGACCAAGATCTGGTGCGCGCGGGCTTCCGCGTCATCCTCGAGAGCGAGCCGGGCATCGAGGTCGTCGGGGAGGCCGCCGACGGTGCGCGCGCGCTCGAGGCCGCGCGCGAGCTGCGCCCCGACGTCATCTGCATGGACGTGCAGATGCCGGGGGTCGACGGGCTCGAGGCGACCAGGCGAATCCGCTCCGAGGGGCTCGAGTCGAGCATCCTCGTTCTCACCACCTTCGACCGCGACGACTACCTGTTCGCCGCCCTCGAAGCGGGCGCGAGCGGGTTCCTGCTCAAGAACGCGAGCCCCGAGAAGCTGCTCGAAGCCGTGCGCGTCGTCGCGGCAGGCGAAGCGCTCCTCGCCGCCGACGTCACCCGCCGTGTCATCGAGCGCGTCACCGCGAACCGAGAGCGGCCCGCACCCGACGGACGCCTCGACGAGCTCACCGAGCGGGAAGCCGAAGTGCTGCGGCTGCTCGCGCGGGGGTTGAGCAACGGCGAGATCGCCCGCGAGCTGTACCTCGGCGAGGCGACCGTCAAGACGCACGTCTCCAAGATCCTCCTCAAGCTCGGGCTGCGCGACCGCGTGCACGCCGTCGTCTTCGCCTACGAGAACGGCGTCGCCGTGCCGGGCGAGAGCGGGCTCGGCGCGTCATCCTCCTGACGGAGCAACGACCCCCCGCTCGGCGGATGCGGGCGCCATGCGGCGCGACCTAGCGTGGAGGTCACCAGGAGAGGAGCAGCATGCTGCAGATCGAGAACGTCACCAAGAGGTTCGGAGACCGGGTCGCACTCGACGACGTCTCCTTCAGCGTCGGCGCCGGGCGCCTCACCGGATTCGTCGGGGGCAACGGTGCCGGCAAGACCACGGCCATGCGCATCATCCTCGGAGTGCTCGCGAGCGACAGCGGCCGCATCACGCTGCACGGCGAGCCGCTCACCACCGACGACCGCCGGCGCTTCGGCTACATGCCCGAAGAGCGCGGGCTGTACCCCAAGATGCGCGTGCACGAGCAGCTCGTCTACCTCGCCCGCCTGCGCGGAGTGCGCGCGCGCGACGCGGCCGTGCGGGCCGATGAGCTCATCGACCGCCTCGAACTGACCGAGCGCCGCGACGAGCCCATCGAGAAGCTCTCCCTCGGCAACCAGCAGCGGGCCCAGATCGCCGCCGCCCTCGTCCACGACCCCGACGTGCTCGTGCTCGACGAGCCGTTCTCGGGCCTCGACCCGATGGCCGTCGAGACCGTGCTCGGGGTGTTGGGCGAGTTCGCCGCCCGCGGCGCCCCCGTGCTGTTCTCCAGCCACCAGCTCGATCTCGTCGAGCGCCTGTGCGACGACCTCGTCATCATCGCCGGCGGCGGCATCCGGGCCGCCGGGTCGCGCGAGGAGCTGCGTGCCGCCAACACGGGCTCCCAGTGGGAGCTGCTCAGCGGCGAGGACGCCGGCTGGGTGCGCGACATGCCCGACGTGACCGTGCTCGAGTTCGACGGCGGCTACGTGCTCTTCGAGGCCGACGCCGACGCCGCGCAGGTCGTCCTGCAGCGCGCCGCCGCCCTCGGCGCCGTGCACAGCTTCACCCCGCGCCGACCCACCCTGACCGAAATTTTCCGAGAGGTCGTGAAGTGATGAGCACCACCACCCGCACCACCGCCACCAGCGGCCCCGCGCCCACGTCCGCCCCGCGCTTCCGCGAGTCCGTCACGCTCGTCGCCGGGCGCGAAGTCATGCAGAAGCTGCGCTCCAAAGCGTTCGTCATCTCGACGATCATCCTCATGCTCGTCGTGCTCGCCTCGATCGTCATCGGCGGGCTCGTCTCCCGCAACCAGGGCGATACATCCGTCGCGGCCGTCGGCGTCGTCGCCGAGCAGCTCGAGGGACTGCCCGGCATCGAGGTGACCGAGGTTCCCACGCGCGCAGAGGCCGAATACCTCGTGCGCGAGGGGGAGGTCGACGGCGCCGCCGTGCCGCTCGAGAACCCCGCCGACGGTGGCCCCGCGATGGAGGTCATCGGGCTCGAGGAGGCGCCGGGCATCCTCATTCAGGCGCTCTCGATTGCACCCGAGGTGACGCTCCTCGACGAGCCGAGTGTCGACGGCTTCCTCGCCTATTTCGTCGCGCTCGGCTTCGGCATCGTCTTCTTCATCTCCGCCGTCACCTTTGGTGGCACGATCGCGCAGAGCGTCGTGGAGGAGAAGCAGACGCGCGTCGTCGAGATTCTGCTGTCGTCGATCTCCTCGCGCGCCCTCCTCGCGGGCAAGGTGGTCGGCAACTCGATCCTCGCCTTCGGCCAGATCATCGCGATCGCCGTGCTCGCGGGCATCGGGCTCATGGTGATCGGGCAAGACATCCTCATCAGCGACCTCGGGCCCTCGGTCGTCTGGTTCCTCGGCTTCTTCGCGATCGGCTTCGTGCTGCTCGCCGCCATGTACGCGGCCTCGGCCTCGCTCGTCTCGCGCATGGAAGACGTGGGCGCGGTGCTCACGCCGGTCACCTACCTCGTGATGATCCCGTACTTCCTCGTCATCTTCTTCAACAACAACGAGCTCGTGCTGGGCATCATGTCGTACGTGCCGTTCTCGGCCCCGGTCGGGATGCCCATGCGCATCTTCCTCGAGACCGCCCAGTGGTGGGAGCCCCTGGTCTCCCTCGCGATCCTCGTGGTCACGACCGTCATCGTGGTCGCGCTCGGGGCTCGGATCTACCAGAACTCGCTGCTGCGCACCGGCTCGCGCGTCAAGCTCGGCGAGGCCCTGCGCGGCTGACGCACGACGCTGCTGAACGTCGACGGGAAACCGCGGCGGGTGCGGGAGAATGGGGTCGTGACACGACTCCACGACTCCACCCGCCGCGGTTTCGCGAGCGACAACTACGCCGGCGTGCACCCCGAGGTGCTGACGGCTCTGGCCGAGGCCAACGAGGGCCACCAGATCGCCTACGGTGAAGACCAGTACACCGAGCGCCTCGGCGAGGTGATCCGGCAAGAGTTCGGCGAGGGCGCCGAGGTGTTCCCCGTCTTCAACGGCACGGGTGCCAACGTGCTTGCGCTCACCGCTCTCATGCCGCGCTGGGGCGCCGTCATCTGCAGCAGCACCGCGCACATCCACACCGACGAGGGCGGCGCGCCCGAGCGCGTGAGCGGCCTCAAGCTGCTGCCCGTGCCGACGCCCGACGGCAAGCTCACGCCGGAGCTCATCGCGACGGAAGCCTTCGGCTGGGGCGACGAGCACCGCGCGCAGCCGCTCGTCGTGAGCATCACGCAGACGACCGAACTCGGCACGCTCTACACGGCCGACGAGATTCGTGCGATCGCCGACTACGCGCACGAGCACGGCATGGCCCTGCACCTCGACGGTGCCCGCATCTGGAACGCCTCCGCCGCCCTCGGCACGTCGCTGCGCGCGTTCACCGCCGACGTGGGAGTGGACATCCTCTCTCTCGGCGGCACCAAGAACGGCCTCCTCGGCGCCGAGGCGATCGTCGTGATCGACCCCTCGCGCGTCGAAGGCCTCGTCTACCTGCGCAAGATGTCGATGCAGCTCGCGAGCAAGATGCGCTTCGTGAGCGCTCAGCTGCTCACCCTCTTCGACGGCGGCCTCGGCGTGCGATCGGCGGGTCACGCCAACGCGATGGCGGCGCGGCTGCGCACCGGGCTCGAGACGATGATCGCGCGCGGCGAGGTGCCCGAGGGCTCGTTGTCGTTCAGCCAGCCGACGCAGGCCAACGCCGTGTTCGCGGTGCTCGACCAGGACGCCGCCGACCGGATTCGCGAGAAGGTGCGCTTCTACGACTGGGACCGCGCCCGCGGCGAGGTGCGCTGGATGTGCGCCTTCGACACGAGCGCCGACGACATCGACGCCTTCCTGCGCGTCGTGCACCACGAGCTGGGCAGGTAGGGCGCAGCCGGGCGTACGCTGAGCCTCATGCGCTTCGGACTCTTCATTCCTCAAGGCTGGCGGCACGACCTGGTCGACATCGACCCCGACGAGCAGTGGGGGGTGATGAAGCGCCTCGCGCAGCACGCCGATGCGGGTCCGTGGGAGTCGATCTGGGTCTACGACCACTTCCACACCGTCCCCGTGCCGAGCGAGGAGGCGACGCACGAGGCGTGGACCCTCATGGCGGCCTTCGGCGCCGTGACCGAGCGCGTGCGTCTCGGCCAGATGTGCACGTGCATGGGGTACCGCAACCCCGCCTACCTCGCGAAAGTCGCCGCGACGGTCGACCACGTCTCGGGCGGGCGCGTCGAGATGGGCATCGGCGGGGGCTGGTACGAGCACGAGTGGAACGCCTACGGATACGGGTTCCCCGAGATCGGCGACCGGCTGCGGATGCTCGACGAGGGCGTGCAGATCATGAAGCAGGCCTGGTCGGAGGGCACGGCGACCCTGGACGGCCGCTACTACCAGGTGGACGGCGCGATCGTTCGGCCCCTGCCGGTGCAGAAGCAGGGCATCCCGTTCTGGATCGCCGGAGGCGGCGAGAAGGTGACCCTGCGCATCGCCGCGCAGTACGGGCAGTACACGAACTTCGCCGGCACCCCCGAGGAGTTCACCCACAAGAGCGAGATTCTGCGCGGGCACTGCGAGCAGCTCGGCACGAGCTTCGACGCCATCACGCGGTCGGCGAACTACAACACCGTCGTCGGGCGCGATGAGGCCGAGGTCGCCGAGCGCATCGCCGCGATCGAGGCGCGGCTCACGCGGTATCTCGGGGCGGAGCGTGCCGGCAAGGCCGTCGCCGATCTGCGCAACGGTCGCGGGCTTGCGGGAACCCCTGAGCAGATCATCGAGCAGTTGCAGGGCATGCAGCAGCTCGGCATGACCTACGCGATCACCTACTTCGCCGAGGCCGCCTACGACACGAGCGGCATCGAGCTGTTCGAGCGCGAGGTCGTGCCCGCGCTGCAGTAGAAGCGCTCGCACCGCACTACATTGACGTTCATCGATATAGGGTGCAGAATCAGGTCAGCGCCATATCGACGTTCATCAATGTACGGGAGGTGACGACATGACCACGTTCTCAGAGGACGGCTGCTGCGGCGGCATCTGCTGCTAGGCAGCACGGCGGGGCTGAGCGATCAGCCCCGTCGACACCCACCGGATGCTCGCGCATGAGCACTCCGAATCGACTCAGACCTCCATGCGCGAGACGGCAAGCCCGTCGGTACCCTCCGGAGCGACGTCGACGCGCACCACGTCGCCGTCGGCGATCGTGCTCGACAGGATCGCGCGGGCGAGGGCGTCGTCGATCTCGTGCTGCATGAGTCTGCGCAGCGGGCGCGCCCCGTACACGGGGTCGTAGCCGCGCTCCGCGAGCCAGGTGCGAGCATCCGGCGTCACCGCCAGCTGCAGGCGACGATCGGCGAGGCGGCGCTCGAGACGATCGATCTGCAGCGACACGATCTGGCCGAGGTCGTCCGTCGTGAGCGGCGCGAACACGACGATGTCATCGAGCCGGTTGACGAACTCGGGCTTGAAGGCCTGGCGCACCATGTCGTTCACGCCGGCGACCTTGGCCTCCCACTCGAGCGAGGGGTCGATGAGCAGCTGCGAACCCAGGTTCGAGGTGAGGATGAGGATCGTGTTGCGGAAATCGACCGTGCGGCCCTGGCCATCGGTGAGCCGGCCGTCGTCGAGCACCTGCAGCAGAAGGTCGAAGACCTCCGGATGCGCCTTCTCGACCTCGTCGAGCAGGATGACCGAGTAGGGGCGACGCCGCACGGCCTCCGTGAGCTGACCGCCCTGCTCGTAGCCCACGTATCCGGGAGGGGCGCCGATGAGGCGCGAGACGGCGAACTTCTCGCCGTACTCGCTCATGTCGATGCGCACGAGCGCCTTCTCGTCGTCGAACAGGTAGTCGGCGAGCGCCTTCGCGAGCTCGGTCTTGCCGACGCCCGTGGGGCCGAGGAAGAGGAATGAGCCGGTCGGTCGATCGGGGTCGCTGATGCCGGCGCGCGTGCGGCGTACGGCTTCACTCACCGCGACGACCGCATCCTTCTGCCCGATGATGCGCTTGCCGAGCTCCGCCTCCAGGGTCAGCAGCTTCTCCGTCTCGCCCTGCGTGAGCTTGTCGACGGGGATGCCCGTCCAGGCGGCCACGACCGCGGCGATGTCCTCGTCCGTCACCTGGTCGTTGACCATGCGCGGGCCGCTCTCGGCCGACTCCGCTTCGGCGAGCTGCGTCTCGATGCCCGGGATCACCTCGTAGTTGAGGCGCGAGGCCTCCTGGTACTGCCCCTCGCGCATGGCGCGATCGAGCTCGATGCGCGCGTCGTTGAGGCGCGTGCGCAGGTCGCCGACGGCGGTCAAGCCAGACTTTTCGGCGGCCCAGCGCTTCTGCAGGGCATCCCGCTCGGCGGTCTTCTCGGCCAGCTCGCCGCGCAGCTTCTCCAGGCGGGCCTTCGACGCGTCGTCCTTCTCCTTCTTGAGGGCGAGCTCCTCGATCTCGAGTCGCGTCACCGCACGCTTGAGCTCGTCGAGCTCGACGGGGCTCGACTCGATCTCCATCTTGAGACGGCTCGCCGCCTCGTCGACGAGGTCGATCGCCTTGTCGGGCAGCTGGCGCGCGGTGATGTACCGATTGCTGAGCGACGCGGCGGCGACGAGGGCGCTGTCGGCGATCGAGACTTTGTGGTGCGCCTCGTAGCGCTCCTTGAGGCCGCGCAGGATCGCGACGGTGTCCTCGACGCTCGGCTCGCCCACGTAGACCTGCTGGAAGCGGCGCTCGAGCGCGGCGTCCTTCTCGATGAACTCCCGGTACTCGTTGAGCGTCGTCGCGCCGATGAGGCGCAGCTCGCCGCGCGCGAGCATGGGCTTGAGCATGTTCGCGGCCGCGACGGATCCCTCTCCCCCACCGGCGCCCATGAGGCTGTGCAGCTCGTCGATGAAGGTGATGACCTGGCCGTCGGAGTCGTCGATCTCCTTCAGCACGGCCTTGAGGCGCTCCTCGAACTCGCCGCGGTATTTGGCGCCGGCGACGAGGGCCGCGAGGTCGAGGCCGACGAGCTGCTTGTCCTTGAGCGAGTCGGGCACGTCGCCCGCGACGATGCGCTGGGCGAGTCCTTCGACGACGGCGGTCTTGCCGACGCCGGGCTCGCCGATGAGCACGGGGTTGTTCTTGGTGCGGCGGCTGAGCACCTGGCTCACGCGGCGAATCTCGGCGTCGCGGCCGATCACGGGGTCGAGCTTGCCGGAGCGGGCGATCTCGGTGAGGTTGACGCCGTACTGCTCGAGGGCAGACTTCTGGGCCTCCTGGCTGGAGGGGGCGCCTTGCATGTTGGCCATGGTGTGCTCCTGTGCTGACACGATCTGCGGTGGAACGGTGCACGACAAGGTTGAGTCGTGGTGACTCAAGTTTACGTCGCGGCGCACGACTCCGCCAGCGAATGCCCGCCCCGAGGCTCTGCTCACGGCGAACACGCAGTCCGCTCAGCGCCGACGCGAGACGGTCACGGTGAACTTCGGCCCGCGCGAGACCTGGCGCGTCGGGCCCACCGTGCGCTCGAGGGCGGGCGCGTAGTCCAGGTGGCTGTTCCACACGCTCCACAGCTGGCCACCCGGGCGCAGCACGCGCCCCGCCTCGGCGAAGAGCCGCAGCGCGACGCCCGTGTGCACGGCCGCGCCGACGTGGAACGGAGGGTTGAGCACGATGAGATCGGCGCTGTCGGTCGGCTGCGTCGACAGGCCGTCATCCTGCACGGCGTCGATCTGGACGCCGTTGGCCGCCGCCGTGAGCCGCGTGCTCGCGACGGCGACCGCGGACACGTCCGTCGCGATGACCCTCGCCGTGGGAGCGCGGCGCGCGAGCGCGACGGCGAGCACGCCGGTTCCGCACGCCAGGTCGATCGCGGTCTCGTAGGCGGGCCACTGCTCGGCGACGTCCAGCAGGGCGCGCGTGCCGATATCGAGGGATGCCCCGCCGAACACTCCCGCGAGCGCGACGATGCGCAGCCCGTGCTCGGGCACCTCGCCCACCGTGGGCTCGGCGGGCGCGACGTCGCGCGGCCCTCGGCCGGTCAGCAGACGCGCCTTCTGCCGCGCGAGCGAGACGTCGACCCGCTCCCAGCTGCGGCGCAGCACGTCGTTCTGGGTGGGCGTCATGTGCTTGACCATGTTGCCCGCGAGCAGGACGGCGTCGGGGTGCGCGCAGCGAGCGACCTCGCGCGCGATCGCGTCGAGTCTGTCGAGTGAGCGTGGGAGTCGCAGCAGGATGAGCCGGGCATCCCGCGAGACCACGTCGGCGAGGGCATGGTGGCTGATCGCGGTGACGCCGGAGTCGGTGGCGTTCGCCTCCAGGGCACGCCGGGCGACGAGAGAGTCCTGGTGCACGCGCACGTGGTGCGCACCGAGGGCGAGGGCGCCGAGGCTGAGGGCCCCGTGGGTGTCCTCGAGGACGGCGACCTCGGTGGGGCGCTCCCGCAGCCACGTCTCGGCCGTGTCGAGCAGGTAGCGGTCGGCGGCATCCCAGGCCCGCAGCTCGGGCGTCTCGATGTCGGGGCGGCGGCGCAGGAGTTCGAGCACGCGGTCGAGCGGAGCATCGGTCACTCGCGCAACCCTAGGCCCTCGCGCCGGACTGCGTGGCCGCGACTAGCCTCGGCGAAACGGTCGCCAGACGACGACCTGGTTCGACTTCTGCGCGCGCGTTCCCGCCTTGAGCGAGATGACCTCGCCCTCCGAGCCGGCCGCGAAGACGCGGCGCCCCGGCTTGGAGAGCAGCTCGTCGGCGAGCGCCGTCTCGAGCTCGCGCACGCGGCGACGCAGCTCGGTGACGTCGTTCTCGAGCTCGAGGATGCGGCGGATGCCCTCGAGGTTGAGACCCTCACCGCTGAGCCGGGCGATCTCTCGCAGCTGCACGACGTTGCGCATCGAGTAGCGGCGGCTCTGCCCCGCCGTGCGGGTCGGCGACACGAGCCCGAGGCGGTCGTACTGCCGCAGGGTCTGGGGGTGCATCCCGGCCAATTCCGCCGCGATCGCGATGGCGAACATGGGGGTGTCCTCGTCCACCTGGTCTCCTCCCACGTCGCTCCCGCCTCAGCTCATTGTGTCGCGCGCTACCCGCGTGCGCGAGCGATGAGGTCGTCGCGCGGGTTCTCGGCCGGCAGGCTCTCCGCGAATTCGCGCAGCTTCTTCGTGCTCTCGGCGCTCACGTGCGCGGGCACTGCGACCTGCACGGTCGCGAGCAGGTCGCCCGTGCCCTTCGGCGTGGTGACGCCGCGGCCCTTGACGCGTAGCACGCGACCGCTCGGTGTTCCCGGCGCGACCTTGAGCTTCACCGGGTCGCCTCCGAGCGTCGGAACCTCGATCGTCGCGCCCAGCGTCGCCTCCACGAAGGTCACGGGCACGTCGACGCGCAGATTGAGGCCGTCCCGCTCGAAGACGGGATGCTTGCGCACCGAGACCGTCAGCAGGAGGTCACCGGCGGGGCCGCCGTCGATGCTGCGCTCGCCCTTGCCCTTCAGGCGGATCTTCTGGCCATCCGAGACCCCCGCGGGGATCTTGACCGTGAGTGACTTGCCGCCCTGCCGCTCGAGCGTGACGGTGTCGCCCTGGATCGCGGTGAGGAATTCGAGGGAGACCGAGGCCGTCTGGTCGCGCCCCTTCGTGGGGCCGCCGTAGCCGCGGAACCCGCCCGATGTCTGGCCGAACCGGCCGTCGCCGAACATGCCGCCGAAGATGTCCTCGAAGCCGCCCGCGCCACCCGGCTGAGCGCGGCGACCACCGGCGCCCCCGCCGAACATGCCACCGAAGACATCCTCGAAGCCGCCCTGACCACCGCCACCGGCGGTGAAGCGGGCGCCGGAACCCATCGCGCGCATCTGGTCGTACTCGGCGCGCTGCTCGGGATCGGCGAGAACGTGATGCGCCTCGCTGATCTCCTTGAAGCGCGCCTCCGCGCTCGCGTCACCCGGGTTCGAGTCGGGGTGGTACTTGCGGGCGAGGGCGCGGTAGGCCTTCTTGAGGTCTGCCGCCGAGACGTCCTTCGGCACGCCGAGCACGGCGTAGAAGTCTTTCTCGAACCAGTCGTTGCTGGCCATGTCGCCCTCCTAGTTCTCGGGAACCGAGACGGCCACCTTCGCCGGGCGCACGAGCTTCTCGCCGAGGGCGTAGCCGACCTCGATCACGTCGGCGACCGTGTTCGACGTCGCCTCCGCGCTCGGCAGCTGCACGAGAGCCTCGTGCAGGGCCGGGTCGAAGGGCTCGCCGATCTCGCCGACGCGCCGCAGGCCGTACCGCTCGAAGCTGCTGCGCATCTTCTGCGCCACGAGCTCGAGCGGGCTGCCCTCCAGGTCGCCGTGCGAGGCCGCACGATCCAGGTCGTCGATCGCCGGCAGGAGTGAGCGAATCACCTCGGCGACGACCGCCTCGCGGTTCGCCGCGCGGTCGCGCTCGACGCGGGTGCGGAAGTTCGCGAGCTCGGCCTCCGCGCGTGCAGCGCGATCCCGGTACTCCTCGATCTCCTTCGCCCCGGCCTCCGAGAGGATGTGGTCGATGTCGGCATCGAGAGAGTTGCCGGTCTCGGAGACTTCCACGTCGGCGTCCTCGACGGCGAAGAGCTCGTCGAGCTCCTCGGCGTCCGTCGAGGCGCCGTCCTCGGCGAGGGGGGCGTCGCCGTCGCGAGCAGCCTGATCGCTGCCGTGGTCGTCGCCGTGGTCGCCACCGTGCTCGTCGGCCGCGGCCGGGGTGGGGGTGCCCTCCTCGGGCACCTCCGCCCCGTCCTCGTTCTTGCGCTTCTTGGCCGCCATCGACTTACTTCTTGTCCTTGTCAGAACCAGAGTCGGCGTCCGAGTCAGACTTCTCGTCCTCGTCGTCGACGATCTCGGCGTCGACGACATCCTCATCGTCGTCCTCGGCCGGCGCCTCGGGCTGCTCGCCCGCGGCGGCCTCCGCCTGCGACGAGGCGTAGATGGCCTCGCCGAGCTTCGTCTGCGACTGGTTGAGCGTGTCGAACGCCGACTTCACGGCATCGTCGTCGTCACCGGCGAGCGCTGTCTTGAGAGCATCCACATCGGCCTGCACCTCGCTCTTGACGTCGTCGGGAAGGTTCTCCTCGTTCTCCTTGATGAGCTTCTCGATCGAGTAGGCGAGCTGCTCGGAGTTGTTGCGCACCTCGGCCTTCTCGCGACGCTCCTTGTCCTCGGCGGCGTGCTCCTCGGCCTCGCGCACCATGCGCTCGATGTCTTCCTTCTCGAGCGAGGAGCCGCCCGTGATGGTCATCGACTGCTCCTTGCCGGTGCCCTTGTCCTTCGCACTGACGTGCACGATGCCGTTGGCGTCGATGTCGAAGGTGACCTCGACCTGCGGGATGCCTCGGGGTGCGGGCGCGATGCCGGTGAGCTCGAACGTGCCGAGGTTCTTGTTGTCGCGCGTGAACTCGCGCTCGCCCTGGAACACCTGAATCGCCACGGACGGCTGGTTGTCGTCCGCCGTCGTGAAGGTCTCGCTGCGCTTGGTCGGAATCGCGGTGTTGCGCTCGATGAGCTTGGTCATGATGCCGCCCTTGGTCTCGATGCCGAGACTGAGGGGCGTGACGTCGATCAGCAGAACGTCCTTGCGCTCGCCCTTGAGGACGCCCGCCTGGAGGGCCGCGCCCACGGCGACGACCTCGTCAGGGTTGACGCCCTTGTTGGGCTCCTTGCCGCCGGTCATCTTCTTGACGAGCTCGTTGACGGCGGGCATGCGGGTCGAGCCGCCGACGAGAACGACGTGGGCGATGTCGTCGACCTTGACCCCGGCCTCCTTGATGACGTCCTCGAAGGGCTTCTTGGTGCGGTCGAGCAGGTCGCTCGTGAGCTCCTCGAACTTGGCGCGGCTGAGCGACTCGTCGAGGTTGGCCGGGCCGTTCTCGGTGAGCGAGAGGTAGGGCAACTGGATGTTGGTGCTCGACGAGCTCGAGAGCTCCTTCTTGGCCTGCTCCGCGGCCTCCTTGAGGCGCTGCTTCGCGATCTTGTCCTTCGTGACGTCGACGCCCGTCGAGTCCTTGAAGCGCTTGGCGAGGTAGTCGACGACACGTTCGTCCCAGTCGTCACCGCCGAGGCGGTTGTCGCCCGAGGTGGCCTTCACCTGGATGGTGCTGAAGTCGTCGTCCTTGCCCACCTCGAGCAGGCTCACGTCGAAGGTTCCGCCACCGAGGTCGAACACGAGGATGAGCTCGTCCTCCTTGCCCTTGTCGAGGCCGTAAGCGAGGGCAGCTGCGGTCGGCTCGTTGATGATACGGAGCACGTTGAGGCCCGCGATCTCGCCAGCCTCCTTCGTGGCCTGGCGCTCAGCGTCGTTGAAGTAGGCGGGCACGGTGATGACGGCGTCGGTGACGCTCTCGCCGAGGTACTGCTCGGCGTCGCGCTTGAGCTTGGCGAGGATGCGCGCGCTGATCTCCTGCGGCGTGTACTTCTTGTCGTCGATCGCCTGGGTCCAGTCGGTGCCCATGTGGCGCTTGACGCTCGCGATGGTGCGGTCGACGTTGGTGACGGCCTGGCGCTTGGCGGTCTCGCCGACGAGCACCTCGCCGTCCTTGGTGAAGGCCACGACGGAGGGCGTAGTGCGGAAGCCCTCCGCGTTGGCGATGACGGTGGGTTCTCCACCTTCGAGGACGGAGACGACGGAGTTCGTGGTTCCGAGGTCGATGCCGACGGCACGTGCCATGGTGGTGCTCCTTCTGGTGTTGGGGTGACGCTCTGAAGTCGGGGGCGCGAAAGGTTGAGTCGCGCGATATCAAGTTTGAGAGACGGGATGCCCGGTGTCAAGTCGACCGGTGAAAACTTGAGTTGCCCTGGCTCAACTCTCAGGTTGTCGTAGCTCGGGCTCGGGAATATGCGCTCGATCGCTACCGGCTGTTCACCGGCTCGCAGTAGCGTGAGCGCATGACTGAGAAGACGCCCGACAACGCCGTCGGCGCCACCCCCCGCCCCGAACGAACCGACCTGCCGGATGTTCCCGAGATTCCCCGCATCGCCCACACTCGCGCCATCGGCACGGTCGGGCAGGGCTCTCTGGCCGAGACACCCGTGCCCAAGAAGATGGTGCGCGCCTGGGCCCTGTGGGACTGGGGGTCGGCAGCGTTCAATGCCGTCGTCACGACCTTCGTCTTCAGTACCTACCTGGCGAGCCAGCTGTTCATCGATCCCGCGATCGTCGAGGCTGCCGCGGGCGACGACCGCAACGCGGCCCTCGTCGCGGCCGAAGCAGCGAACACGACCGTCATCTCCTCGGCCCTGCTGATCGCCGGCTTCGTCATCGCCGTGCTCGCACCGATCCTCGGCCAACGCTCCGACGGGTCGGGCAGGCGCAAGCTGTGGCTCGCCATCAACACGGGCCTCGTCGTCGCGGCCATGGCCGCGATGTTCTTCGTCGCCCCCGTGCCGGCGTACATCTACCTGGGTGCCGCACTCCTCGCGGCGGGCAATATCTTCTTCGAATTCGCCGCCGTCAACTACAACGCGATGCTCGTGCAGGTGTCGACACCATCGACGGTCGGCCGAGTCTCGGGCTTCGGGTGGGGCATGGGCTACGTCGGCGGCATCGTGCTGCTCATCGTGCTCCTCGTCCTCTTCATCCAGAACTTCGGCGCCGACGGCGCGAACGGAATCCTCGGCGTGCCGTCCGGGGCCGAGGGCGGCGCTCTCGACGTCCGCTTCGCGATCCTCGCCTCCGCCGTGTGGTTCGCGATCTTCGCGATTCCCGTCCTGCGCCGGGTCCCCGAGATCCCCGCTCGCGAACGGGAGAACCGCGTGTCGTTCTTCGGCAGCTACCGTCAGCTGTGGGGCACGGTTCGTCGCCTCGCCTCGAAGAACCCGAACGTGCTGCTCTTCCTCCTCGCGAGCGCAGTGTTCCGCGACGGCCTCGCCGCCGTCTTCACCTTCGGCGCGATCATCGCCGCGGTGGTCTTCCGGTTCAGCCCGGCCGAGGTGCTCTACTTCGCCGTCGCGGCGAACGTCGGCGCCGGCATCGGCACCTTCATCGGTGGATGGCTCGACGATCGACTCGGGGCCAAGAACGTCATCATCGGTTCGCTCATCGGCCTCGTTCTGGCCGGCTCGGCCGTACTGTTCATCGGCGACTCGAAGACAGGGTTCTGGATCGCCGGGCTGTTCCTCACTCTGTTCGTCGGGCCGGTTCAGGCGGCGAGTCGTTCCTTCCTCGCCCGCATCACTCCCCCTGGCCGCGAGGGAGAGATCTTCGGTCTCTACGCCACGACAGGGCGCGCCGTGAGCTTCCTCGCACCCGGACTGTTCACGCTCATCGTCGGGCTCACCGCCGACACCCGCTTCGGCATCATCGGCATCGTGCTCGTGCTGCTCGGCGGCCTCGCCCTCATGATTCCGGTGAAGGCCAAGCAGGAGGTCATCGACTAGCGGGCACGACTCCCGTGGGACCCGCCCCCTACGTGCGCGCGAGCGCCTCGATGTCCTCCTCGAACTGCGTGGAGACCACGGAGGAGACCGTTGCGCGCGTCTTCGCGATCGCGTCGAGGTAGTCCTCCGTGGACGGCCCGAGCTTCTGCGCACCCCCCTCGCCGAACACCGACTGCTCGAGCGCCGCCTGAGCGGCCGAGCGTGCCGCGAACTCGATGTCGGCGGGCGAGTAGCCGTCAGTGCTCGCGACGATCTGCGCCACGTCCACGGCGCCCTGCACCGACTCGGGAATGTACCGCGACCAGATCGCCTCGCGCGCAGCGGCATCCGGCAGCCCGATCGGGATGACGTAGTCGAAGCGCCCGTGCCGCAGGAAAGCATCGTCGAGCGAGCGGATGAAGTTCGTCGCGCAGATGAGGAGCCGTCCGGGAGCATCCCGAAAGGCGGGGATGATCTTGAGCAGCTCGTTCGTGACGCCCTGCATGGCCGAGGGCGGCTCGCCGCCGCGCTGCGCCGCGATCTCCTCGACCTCGTCGATGAAGACGATGACATGATCGAGCTCCGCGATGTTGAGGAACGTCTCACGCAGCCCCCCGGCGAGACCCTGCGGGCTGTGCGCGAGACGCGAGGGGAATACCTCGACGAAGGGCCACTGCAGGCGCGACGCGACGGCCTTCGCGAAGGTCGTCTTGCCGGTGCCGGGAGGGCCGAAGAGCACGATCGAGCGCGGCGGCTCGACACCGAACTGCTCTGCGAGAGCCGGGTCGGCGAGCGGGAGGACGAGTCGCCTCTCGAGCAGCTCTTTCTCGGCGTGCATGCCCGCGATCGATCCCCACAGATCGCGAGGCAGGATGCGCCCGCCGAGGTCGCGCAGCACCGACAACTCGCGCTGCTTGACGGGAATCTCGCGCTCGAAGTAGCTCAAGTGCGCACGGTTCTCGAAGCCCGCCTTCGTCAGCGCCCCGAACTGCTGCTGCTGATCCGGCACGAGGATCGACAGCCGCGTAAGGCCCTGCGGTGCCATGCGCTGCTCGAGGGCTGCCAAGAGGGAGCCCGCGATGCCCGATCCGCGCGCAGGGGCCGTTACAGCGAGGAAGACGATCCACCCCTGGTCGTGGGCCGCCCGCGCGACGGCGACGCCGAGCACCTCCTCGCCGCGCACCGCGATGACCGCGTGGTCCTTCTCGCACGAGGCGAGCACCTCGGCGAGCGCGTAGACGGGCTCGACGCCCTCCTCGCGCACCTCGTCCCAGAGGCGCAGGATCGCATCCATGTCGGCGGGCTGGTAGTCGCGAAGGCGCACAGCGGTCATGCTCCATGGTCGCAGGTGCACCTGACGAACGGGGGTCGGCCGCCTGGGATTCTTCCCCCAGATGGCGCCCCCCTGCGCATGGCAGAGTGAGGGCATGACGACGCCCTCCCCCACGACCGCGCAGAAGGCCGAAGCGCTCAGCGCCCTCCACGTGCCCGGCGACCCGCTCATCGTGACGAACGTGTGGGACTCCATGACGGCCCGCATCGTCGCCCGCACACCGGGGGTGCGCGCGCTCGCGACCGCGAGCCACTCGGTCGCCTTCGCGCTCGGGGTTCCCGACGGCGAGGGCATGACCGTCGAGCAGGCCCTCGACGCGGCGCGGCGCATCACCGGCTCGACCGAGCTGCCGGTGAGCGTCGACTTCGAGCGCGGGTACGCAAGGGACGCAGCCGGGGTGCGCGACAACGTCGCGCGGCTCATCGACGCGGGCGCGGCGGGTCTCAACATCGAGGACTCGCTCGGCGGCGCGACGAGCGAGCGCCGCCCGCTCGAGGAGGCGGCCGCGCGCGTCGCCGCGGCCCGCGCGGCCGCCGATGCCGCAGGCGTGCCCCTCGCGATCAACGCGCGCACCGACACTCTCGCGGGCTCGCCCGACAACTGGGACGAGGCGATCGACCGCGCCAACGCCTACGTCGATGCGGGGGCCACGAGCATCTTCATGCTCGGCCTCAGCACCTCGCGACAAGTCGCCGACGCCGTCGCCGCGGTGCGGGCACCGATCGCGGTCTTCGCCCACCCCGGCTACCTTCCTCTGCAGCGGCTCGCCGAGCTCGGCGTCGGCCGCGTCTCCTTCGGCCCGCAATCCCTCGGCCTCACGCTGCACCACCTGGCGGCGGCCGCCGCGCAGCTCACCGCACGCGGCGAGTACCCGTCCGAGCTCGCCTACCGCTACGAGTTGTGAGGGCTCTCCGATGAGTGACGACGATCTCGACGCCGTCGGGCCCGGCTGGCAGCCCGACCCCGAGCGCGCAGGCTACGAGCGCTGGTTCGACGGCACCGCCTTCACCGGGCGCGCCCACCGCGAGCCCGACCCTTTCTCGGCGTTCAGTCCCGCCGTCGCGCGCTCGCTGCGGCCGGGCCCCAATCGGGATGCCCGGCTCGCGCGCCTCGGCATCGCCCTCACGATTCTCGGCTTCGTCACGCAGCTGCTCGCCTCCTCCGGTCTCGTGAGCGTGCGCGGCGTCGACGACACGGCCCTCGTGCTGCTCGCGCTCGCGTTCGCGGCCGCCGTCGCCGCGCTCACCGCCGTGCTCGCGCTGCGCGCGCTGCACCGCGCGCCCCGCCTCGGCGGCAAGGGCATCGCGACGCTCGCGCTCGGCGTGAGCATCATCCTGGGGCTCGCCCCCGTGCTGCTGCTCGTCGCGATCGGCTTGGCGGGCGGCGCGGGGCTGCCTTCCTAGCGCGACGAACCGCCCGGCTCAGCGCACACGCACGACCGCGGCCGACCAGGCCGGCAACGAGAGTTCGGCGCCGTCGGAGCGGTCGAGGTGCTCGAAGCGAGCATCCGGCGTCGTCGCGAGAAGAATGTGCGCTGACCGCTCGCCGCGTCCATCGGCCGCCTCCATCGGGAAGGTCGCCGGCTCACCGAAGGCGACGCACACGCTCACGAGTCCCGCAGCGGGATGGTCGAGACCGGCCCCGCGGTCCATGCGGAATCGGCTCGGCGCGGTGTCGCGCGCCGGGCCGCGCGACTCGGCGCTCGTGTGGGCGAAGCGCGGGTCGGTCAGCTCGGGCGTCGCGCGGCGCAGCGCGAGGAGGGCGCGGTGCAGGTGCAGCAGCCGAGCGTGGCGGTCGTCATCGAGCTCCTCCCACTTCAGTCGCGCACTCGCGAACGTCGCGGGGTCCTGCGGGTCGGGCACGACCGACTCGTCCCAGCCCATCTTCACGAACTCGGCGAGGCGCCCCTCGGCGGTCGCCCGGCCCAGCTCGGGCTCGGGGTGCGAGGTGAAGAACGGCCACGGCGTCGAGGCGCCCCACTCCTCGCCCATGAAGAGCATGGGCGTGGAGGGGGTGGTGAGGTTCAGCACCGCCGTGACCGCGAGCTGGTCCTCGGTGAGGCTCTGCGAGAGCCGGTCGCCCGCGGCACGGTTGCCGATCTGGTCGTGGTTCTGCGCGTAGGAGATCAGTCGCCAGGTGGGCACCTCGCTCGGTACGGGATGCCCGTGCTCCCGCTCGCGGAAGCTCGAGTAGCTCCCATCGTGGAAGAAGCCGTGTGCGCTCGTCTTCGCCAGGGCTCCCTCGCTCGCGAAGTCGGCGTAGTAGCCGTTCGCCTCTCCGGTGACCGCCGTGTGGATCGCGTGGTGGTGGTCGTCGCTCCACTGCGCGTGCAGGCCGTATCCCCCGGCCTCGCGCGGCAGGATGAGCCGGGGGTCGTTGAGGTCGCTCTCGGCGATGAGCGTGAGCGGGCGGCGCAGGTGCGTCGACCGCGCATCCGTCTCCTCCGCCATGGCCTGCAGGATGTGGTTCTCGGGCTCGTCGACGAGTGCGTGCACGGCGTCGAGGCGCAGCCCGTCCACGTGGAAGTCGTCGAACCACATGGCGAGATTGTCGAGCACGTAGCGCCGCACCTCGGGGTGGCGCACGTTGACCGAGTCGCCCCACGTGTTCGCGCTCGCCTCGAGCAGGTACGGGCCGAAGCGGGGCAGGTAGTTGCCGCTTGGGCCGAGATGGTTGTAGACGACGTCCTGCACGACAGCGAGACCGCGGGCGTGGCACGCGTCGACGAAGCGCCGGTAGCCTTCCGGTCCGCCGTAGAGCTCGTGCACCGTGTACCAGGCGACGCCGTCGTAGCCCCAGTTATGGGTGCCATTGAACCCGTTGACCGGCAAGAGCTCGATCGTGTCGATGCCGAGCTCGACGAGGTGGTCGAGCCGCGCGATCGCGCCGTCGAACGTGCCCTGCGGGGAATACGTGCCGATGTGCAGCTCGTAGAGCACGCTCCCGGCGAGCTGGCGGCCCGTCCACGCTGCGTCGCTCCACGGGAAGGCGGCCGGGTCGTCGAGGGCGCTGAGCCCGTGCACCCCGTCGGGCAGGCGGCGTGAGCGCGGGTCGGGCAAGGGGTGCTCATCGCTGGAGTTCTCATCAGGGTCCAGCAGGAATCCGTAGCGGTCGCCCAGCTCGAGAGCACCGGGCGCGACCCACCACTCGCCGTCGGGGTGCATCTCGACCCGCGCGGTCTCGGAGCCCCGTACGCGGTGCAGGGCGACCTGCGTCGCGAGAGGGGCCCAGACCCGGGCATCCGACGTCATGACGTGCCCTCCTCGGCGAGCTCCTCCTCCACGAGCAGCGCAGCGGGGTAGCGCTCGAGCACGCGTGCCAGCGGCAGCTCGCCGCCGTCGTATGCCGTACCAGTGATGAGATCGCGATACGGGCGGTGGGGCAGCACGATCGCGGTGTCGCCCCAGCCGCCGAGGGCGGCGAGGCTCACGGGCAGTCGCGTGCCGATCGTCACCGCTCCCCCGCGGTCGAACACGATCGCGTGGCGCTCCGCCGCACCGACGACGGGCAGGGGCGCGTACCGGGTGAAGAGCTCCGGGCGGTCGCGGCGGGCGCGCAGCGCCGTCGCGGTCACGAGCAGCTTCGCCGCGCCCGACTCGTCCACGGGCGGCAGCTCCCCCGCGTCGATGCGCTCGAGCAGCTCGCGCCGCACCGCGTAGTCGACGGGGCGACGGTTGTCGGGGTCGACGAGGCTCGTCTCCCACAGCTCACTGCCCTGGTACACGTCGGGGACGCCCGGCGCCGTGAGCTGCACGAGCTTCGCGGTGAGCGAGTTCGACCAGCCGGCCGGCGCGATCGTCGCGACGAAGGCCTCGATGAGGGTCGACACGTCGGTGTCGTCGAAGGCCGTGTCGACGGCGGCGTGCAGGCGTGCCTCGAACTCCTCGTCCGGGTCGGCCCACCCGGTCGACGTGCCCGCCTCGCGGGAGGCCTTCTCGGCGTAGGCGTGCGCGCGCTCGCGACTGAGAGGCCAGGCGCCGATGAGCGACTCCCACAGGATGTTCTCGAAGACCCCGTCGCCCACCGCGACGCGCTCGCGCAGCTCGCCGAGCAGCGACTCCCAGCGTTGCGGGTCCTCCGCGATGACGTGGATGCGCGCCCGCGTGTCCTCCCCGCGCTTCGTGTCGTGCGTCGAGAGCGTCGTAAGCGACGCGGGGAAGGCCGCCTGGCGCACGGCCTGCCGGCGGTGGAACTCCTCGAGCGTGATCGAGAACTCGCCGGGGTCGGCCCCCACCTCGGTAAGCGAGGCGAGGCGCGAGTATCGGTAGAAGGCCGTGTCCTCGACGCCCTTGGCCATGACCATGCCGCTCGTCTGCTGGAAGCGGATCGCGGCGGGCTGACCGGGGTCGGCGAGCACGGGCTCGAGGGCGCGCAGCGCCGGCTCGAGGTCGGGTCGAGCATCCCGTGCCGTGTCGAAGGCCTCCTGCAGGTGCTCGTGGCCGGCCGGGAGGTAGGAGCGGTAGACGGGGAACGCGGCGAGCAGCTCGGCGAGCGCGTCTGCGGCGTTCTCGACGGGCTCGGGCAGCTCGCGCTCGAGGCGCAGCACCTCGCTGTGCAGGATCGTGTCGGCGATGCGCCGCTTGGTGCGGCGGATGAGCGCGTGCCAGTCGAGGCGGCGCGGGGCCGCCTCGGTGTCCTCGGCGCGCAGCCCGGCGTCGAGGTCGCTCAGCGGCAGGCGCCCGGCGGGGTCGACGAGCACGCGGTCGATCGTCGCGAGAGCGTCGTACCCGGTGGTGCCGACGGTCTGCCAGAAGGCGGGCAGCGGCTCCTCGCCCTCGAGGATCTTCTCGACCCACACGGGCGCCCCCTGCACGACTTCGGCGAGGCGGTCGAGGTAGCGCCCCGGGTCGGCGAGGCCGTCCGGGTGGTCGACGCGGATGCCCTGCACGAGCCCCTCGCGCACCCAGCGCACGATCTCGGCGTGGGACTCGTCGAACACCCAGGGCTCCTCGACGCGGATCGCGGCGAGAGTGTTGACGGCGAAGAAGCGGCGATAGTTGAGCTCGGCGTCGGCGCGCTGCCAGTGCATGAGCTCGTAGTGCTGGTGGGCGAGCACCTCGGCGATCGTCTCCGTCGCCGTGAGGTCGGTGCCGGGGCGAGGCAGACTGCCCTCGGCGAGCGGGTACTCGGTCTCGTAGACGCGCACGGCGGGCCCGCCGACGGCGTGCGGCAGAAGCGTGACCTGCCCGGCCTCGATCGCGGTCGGCAGGTCGTCGCCGAGCACGGGGAGGCGCACGCGGCCGCCGCCGAACTCCCAATCCACGTCGAAGGCCTCGGCGTACCGGGAGTCGCGCCCATCGCGCAGCAGCTGCCACCACCACGAGTTCTGACGAGGGTCGGCGACACCGACGTGGTTCGGCACGATGTCGACGAGAACGCCCAGATCGTGGTCGCGCGCCGATCCGATCGCGTGCGTGAGACCGACGAGGCCGCCGCGCTCCTCGTCGACGTGGCCGTGGTCGACGACGTCGTAGCCGTGCATGGACCCGCGCGTCGCTTGCAGGAGCGGCGAGAGGTAGAGCCAGTCGGCACCGAGACGGCTCACGTAGTCGGCGAGCCCCGCGACGTCGTCGAGCGGGAACTCGGCCGACACCTGCAGGCGGTACGTGGAGCGGGGCAGCTCGCTCACGGCGTCACCACGGGCGAGGCGACGGGGTCGAGCTGCGCGGGCGGCGAGAGCGACGCGGCGACGGAGTCGTCGAGCGTCGGCTCGGTGACGACCCACTCGCGCAGCACGACCATGCTGATCGCCTCGAGGGTCATCGTGCCGCCCGCGTCGAGCACGGGCTCCCCCTCGATGCCGCTCGTGTCGACGAGTCGCTCCCAGCGCTGGCCGTACTCGCTCGAGGGCAGGGTGACCGAGACCGGCTCGGTGTGGGCCGAGAAGTAGACGAGGAACGAGCGGTCGACGATGGGCTCGCCCCGAGCATCCCGCCCCTGGATGCCGTGGCCGTTGAGGTAGACGCCAATGGAGCGACCGAAGCCCGACTCCCAGTCCTCCGGCTCCATGGCCGAGCCGTCCGGCTGGAACCACGCGACGTCGGGCACGGGGTCGCCTTCGTCGCGCCGCACCGGCCGGCCGTCGAAGAAGCGGGTGCGACGGAACGTGGGATGCTCGCGCCGCAGCCGCACGAGGGAGCCGACGAATTCGAGCAGGGCGCCGTCGGCGTGCTCCCAGTCGATCCACGAGAGCTCGCTGTCGTGCGCGTACACGTTGTTGTTGCCCTGCTGCGTGCGGCCGAGCTCGTCGCCGTGGGCGATCATCGGTACGCCCTGGCTGAGCAGGAGGGTCGCGAGGAAGTTGCGCACCTGGCGCGCACGGAGCGCCTGGATGACCGGATTGTCGGTCGGTCCCTCCTCGCCGAGGTTGTAGGAGCGGTTGTGGCTCTCGCCGTCCTGGTTGTTCTCGCCGTTCGCCTCGTTGTGCTTCTCGTTGTAGGAGACGAGGTCGCGGAGCGTGAAGCCGTCGTGCGCGGTCACGAAGTTGATGCTCGCGACGGGGCGACGGCCGGAGGACTCGTAGAGATCGGCCGAGCCCGTGAGACGGCTCGCGAACTCGCCGAGCGTCTCGCCCTCGCCGCGCCAGAAGTCGCGCACTGTGTCGCGGTACTTGCCGTTCCACTCCGTCCACTGCGGGGGGAAGTTGCCGACCTGGTAGCCGCCCGGGCCGATATCCCAGGGCTCGGCGATGAGCTTCACCTGCGACACGACCGGGTCTTGGTGCACGAGGTCGAAGAAGGTCGAGAGGCGGTCGACGTCGTAGAACTCGCGCGCGAGCGCGGCGGCGAGGTCGAAGCGGAACCCGTCGACGTGCATCTCGGTGACCCAGTAGCGCAACGAGTCCATGATGAGCTGCAGCGAGTGCGGGTGGCGCACGTTGAGACTGTTGCCGGTGCCCGTGTAGTCGCGGTAGTACTGCGGCTCCTCCTCCATGAGGCGGTAGTACGCCGCGTTGTCGATGCCCTTGAACGAGAGCAGGGGGCCCATGTGGTTGCCCTCGGCCGTGTGGTTGTAGACGACGTCGAGGATGACCTCGATGCCCGCGGCGTGCAGCTCGCGCACCATGCTCTTGAACTCCTGCACCTGCTGGCCGCGGTCGCCGCTCGAGGAGTAGGCGTTGTGCGGCGCGAGGAAGCCGATGGTGTTGTAGCCCCAGTAGTTGCGGAGGCCCTGGTCGACCAGGTGCTTGTCGTGCACGAACTGGTGTGTGGGCATGAGCTCGAGCGCGGTGACCCCGAGCTTGCGCAGGTGCTCGATGATCGCGGGGTGCGCGATGGCCGCGTAGGTGCCGCGAATCTCCTCAGGAATGTCGGGGTGCGTCATCGTGAGGCCCTTGACGTGGGCCTCGTAGATGACGCTCGAGCTGTAGGCGGTGCGCGGCGCGCGGTCTCCCTGCCAGTCGAAGTAGGGGTTGATGACGACCCCGAGCATGGCGTGCGGGGCCGAGTCGAGGTCGTTCCTCTTATCGGGCTTGTCGAAGAGGTAGGGGAAGAGCGACTGGTCCCAGTCGATCTCGCCGCTCACGGCCTTCGCGTAGGGGTCGAGCAGCAGCTTCCTCGGGTTGGCGCGCAGGCCTCGTGCGGGGTCGTGCGTGCCGTGGACGCGGTAGCCGTAGAGCTGCCCGGGCTGCACCTGGGGCAGGTAGGCGTGCCAGACGTGGGCGTCCACCTCGATGAGGTCGATCTGCGTCTCGACGCGATCGTCGCCGAAGAGGCACAGCACGACGCGGTCGGCCGCCTCGCTGAACAGGGCGAAGTTCGTGCCGTTGCCGTCGAACGTCGCGCCGAGCGGATACGCGGAACCTGGCCAGGTCTGCATGCGGACACCCCACTTCTGTAGTTCTCCAGAGTAGGCGCTTGCCCTCGGGCCAGCCTCCGAAAGGGGTCTACGGAGTCGTGAGCGTCCAGCCGATCATCAGCATCGTGACGATGGCGCCCGCCACGAAGTTGAGCAGCAGGAACCTCTTCCAGCCCCGGTTCGCGTCCTCCGCGGTCTCATCCGTGACCCGCCACCACTGCGCGGTGCTCACGACGTAGGGTACGGCGGCGAGAGCCGCGAGCGGGCCGGGCCATTCGGTGCCGAGCAGCAGGAGACCAGAGGCGAGGTAGACGACGACCGCGAGGCGCGTCGTGGCGCGCGCACCGATGACGGTCGCGATCGAGGAGAGCCCGCCCTCGCGATCGGCGAGCACGTCCTGCACCGCCCCGAAGGCGTGACTCGCGATGCCCCACAGGAAGAAGGAGCCGAGGATGAGCCAGAGGGCGGGCGTGAAGGCGGCGTCGGCGAGCACCAGCCCGTATACGGCGGGGCTCACGAAGTGTGTGCTCGAGGTGAGCGAGTCCAGGAAGGGCTTCTCTTTGAAGCGCAGGCCCTTCATCGAGTACGCGATGACGGCGAACACGCTGATCGCGAGCACGAGCCACGACAGCGGATCGCCGACGATGACGAGGTAGACGAGGAACGGCACGTTCGTGACGAGGGCCGCCACGAGCGTCGTGCGATGGATGCTCGGGTCGAGCAGCGCGCCCTCCACGCCCCCCTTGCGCGGGTTGCGGAGGTCGCTCTCGTAGTCGAAGACGTCGTTGATGCCGTACATCGCGAGGTTGTAGGGAATGAGGAAGTAGAGGGTGCCCACGATGAGCGTGAGGTCGATCTCGCGCGCGGTGAGCAGGTAGGCGGCCGCGAACGGGAACGCCGTGTTGATCCAGCTGAGCGGGCGGGAGCTCAGCGTCAGTTGGGCGAGGGTGCTCATGAGCGCCCACCCCTCTCCTGGGTGCCGTCGTCGGCGGCGCGGGTCGCGCTACCGCGTCGCGGAAGCAGCTCCCAGACCGCGGGCAGCAGCACGAGAGCCGCGACCGTGTAGGCGAAGTCCTCGATCGGAGCGACGCCGATGCGCACTCCGCTGATGAGGGCGTCGTCGTAGGCGACGAGCCCGGTGCCGATGATGACGTTGTCGAACACGGCGGTGAGCGTGAGCATGAGGATCGCGGCGAGGCCCACCGCACGCCACTCGGGCGAGCGTCGTGTCAGGACTGCTGCGACACCGACGATTGCGACCGCGGCGAGGAACACCGCATTGAGAAGCGTGTAGGTCACGAGCCGGCCTCCACCGTGCGCGTGCGGCGCCGCCGCCCGGCGAGCAGATCTTTCGCCGCCGCGTAGGCGTTCATCGTGTTGTAGCTCAGCAGGGTCAAGAAGAAGACCTCCTCGAGCGGCAGCTCGGGGGCCACGAGCATCCCCGTCATGAAGTCCGTCTGCCCGCGGAAGAAGATGCCGAGGGCGATGCCCGCGACGTCCCAGATCAGGAAGAAAACCACGCCGAGCGGCAGCACGATCGCCGCCCGCCGCCAGTCGCGCCAGAAGAAGAGGCGAAACCGTCGGTCGAGGAGCACCATGCCCGTGAGGGCGATGGCGAGTGCGCCGAGGTAGGCGAAGCCGATCACGCCGCCGACGGCTCCTCGGCCCGCGGACCGGTCGACTCGAGGGGCTCGGGCAGCGGACCCGTCGAGGTGTCGCCGCGCAGGCGCTTGACGATGAGCTCGGCGCTGATGAGGCACATCGGCAGTCCGATGCCGGGCATCGTCGAGCCGCCCGCGAAGTACAGGCCGCGCACCTTCTTCGAGACGTTGCCTGCACGGAAGAACGCGCTCTGCTTGAGGATGTGGGCGGGCCCGAGCGCGGTGCCGCGCCACGCACCCAGGTCTTCGTGGAAGTTGCCGGGGCCGTAGGTGCGGCGCACGACGATGCGATCGGCGAGGTCGGGAATGTGCGCCCACGTGGCGATCTGGTCGATGATGCGGTCGGCGTAGGCCTCGAGGGGCGTGTCACCGTCGCCATCGACGTCGCCGCGCCCGAAGGAGAGATCGGCGGGAGCCGGCACCAGCACGAAGACGTTCTCGTGCCCTTCCGGGGCGACCGAGGGGTCGACGCCGCTCGGCTTGCAGATGTAGAGCGAGGCCGGGTCGGGCAGGCTCGGCGTCGGCCCGAAGATGGCCTCGAAGTTCTCGCGCCAGTCCGCCGTGAAGAGCAGGGTGTGGTGCTCGAGCTGGGGCAGCTCGCCCTTCACGCCCAGGTACAGCAGCAGCGCGCTCGGGCCCGCCGTCGCCTTGTCCCAGTACGACTGCGGGTAGGTCTGTAGCTCCTCCGGAAGGAGGGTGGTCTCGGTGTGGTGCAGGTCGGCGGCCGAGACGACGATGTCGGCCTCGATGATCTCCCCCGGTTCCTCTCCACGACCGGCGAGCTCGACGCCGCGCACCTGCTTCGATGTCTCGTCCACGACGATCCGCACGACCGGTGATGAGGTGCGGATGCTCACGCCCTGGTCGCGCGTGACGGCGGCGATGCGGTCGATGAGGCGCGTGAAGCCGCCCATCGGATAGAGCACTCCGTCGGCCAGGTCGAGGTGGCTCATCAGGTGGTACATGCTCGGCGTGAGGAAGGGCGAGGAGCCGAGGAAGACGGCGGGGTACCCCAGGATCTGCCGCAGCCGGAGGTCGCCGAAGCGCCGGGCGACGTAGGCGTCGAGGCTCTGCAGGAGCATGCGCACAAGCTTCGCGCTGCGCTTGAGCACGTCGCGCGTGAGCAGCGGGCCGAAGGAGGCGAAGCTCGTGTACAGGAACGACTTCTTCGCCATCTCGTACGTGTCTCGCGCCGACTCGAGATACGTCTCGAGCGCGCGACCGGCACCGGGCTCGATGGACTCGAACAGCGCGATGTTCTCCTCCCGAGACGCCGCGACGTCCACGGCACCCTCAAAGCCCTGGGTGATGACGCGGTAGCCGGGGTCGAGCTGGATGAGCTCGAGCTGCTCGGCGGAGGACGTGCCGCACAGCCGGAAGAAGTGGTCGAAGACCTCGGGCATGAGGTACCAGCTCGGCCCCGTGTCGAAGCGGAACCCGTCGACCTCCCAGGAGCCCGCGCGGCCGCCGAGAGCGTCGCGCTGCTCCACGAGCGTCACCTCGTGTCCGTCCCGCGCGAGCAGGGCTGCGGTGGAGAGGCCCGCGATGCCTCCGCCGATGACGACCGCGCGGCTCACGCGGTCACCTCCGCGGGCACGGCGGTGCGGCGCGGTTGCGGGATGCGCCCCGCGAGCACCGCGAGAGCAATGCGCGCCTTCACCGGGTCGGGCACGCGCACGCGCGCCTGCACGAGCTGCGAGGCGGGCGTCGTGCGCAGTCGACGGGAGAGCTCGAAGAAGAGGCCCTGCGCGAGCGCGACGGCCTTCCGACTGCCGGCCGGCAGCTCGGGAATCACGGCTGCGGAGACGCTCAGGTCGTGGTCGATGTCGTCGAGCAAGCGGTGCTTCTCCTCTTCCGTGAACGAGTCCACCCTGATGCCGGGAAAGTAGCTGCGCCCGAGGGTCTCGAAGTCTGCGGCGAGATCGCGGAGGAAGTTGACCTTCTGGAACGCTGCGCCGAGGGCGCGCGCACCGCGCACCATGCGATCATTCTGCTCCTCGTCCGTGGGCGCATCCTGAAGGAACGCCCGCAGGCACATGAGGCCGACCACCTCCGCCGAGCCGTACACGTAGGTGTCGAAGCTCGCGTCGTCGTGCTCGGTGTCGGTGAGGTCCACGCGCATCGAGTGGAAGAACGGTCGAGTGAGCTCGGTGCCGAAGCCCACCTCGCGCGCCGTGCGAGCGAAGGCGTGGACGATGAGGTTCGCGCTGTAGCCGTGCTGCATCGCCTGCTCGGTGTCGGCCTCGAGCTCGTCGAGATACCGGCCCGCGGCGGCGATGTCGAGCCCAGCATCCGTCACCCCGCCGTCGACGATCTCGTCGGCGAGGCGCACGAGTGCGTAGACGTTCTCGACGTGCTGGCGCACGCGCGGGGCGAGCAGGCGCGACGCGAGACCGAAGGAGGTCGAGTAGCGGCGGATGACGACGCCGGCAGTCTCCTCGGCGACACGGTCGTACAGAGTGAGGCGGTTCATCGCATCCGTTCCAGAACCGTGGCGGCCACGGGGTGCAGCTCCGCGCGCAGGGCCTCGGGCATGTGCGGCTCGGCGAGCAGGTCGAGGGCGCGCTGCGCGCACCCGCGCACGAGGTCGTCGGCGAAGTTGCGGGCGCCGCACTCCTCGAGCATGGCGCGCGCGGTCTGGGCCTCCGCCTCCGTGAGGTCGTGCTTGCCGATGAGGTGCCGCAGCTCCTCCCACTGGGGCGTCGCGCACGCGAAGGCGATGAGCACGGTGCGCTTGCCCTCGCGCAGATCGCCGATCGTCGTCTTGCCCGTGAACGACTCCTCGCCGAACACGCCCAGCACGTCGTCGACGATCTGGTACGCGATGCCGATCTCGCGACCGAAGTCGCCCAGCGTCGCCACGATCTGCTCGCTCGCCCCGGCCAGGATCCCGCCAGCCTGGAGCGGCGCCTCGAATGAGTACACCGCCGTCTTGAGCCGCTCCATCTGCAGGATGTCGTCCACGACCGGCGTGTGCGGGTCGATCGAGAAGTCCACGTCGATGAGCTCGCCGGCCGCGCTCGCGAACATGGCCTCGTCGAGCACCTCGAGCAGGCGGTCGCGCATCGTATCGGCCACGCCGCTGCGCTCCATGAGCCGGTAGCTGTTGAAGAGGGCGAGATCGCCGGCGATGACCGCGGCCGACACGCCCCGGTGCTCCGCGATCTCGACGCTCGCACCCCGGTCGACGGCGTGGTCGCGGTAGGTACCGGAGATGTTCGGGATGCCCCGCCTCACGAAATCCCGATCGATCACGTCGTCGTGCACGATGAGCGCCGTGTGCAGCAGCTCGAAGGAGGCGCCCACGTGGGCGGCTACTTCGAGGTCGGTGCCGCCGAGCCCGCTGTAGGCGGCCATGACCATGCGGGGGCGGAATCGCTTGCCGCCCTGGGTGTTGCGCTCGAGCAGTCCCCAGAGGTGCTCGTAGTGCTCGCCCAGGGGCTCCGCGCGCTTCTTGGCTAGGCTGAAGAAGCGCTCCAGCACAGCGTCGACCACAGCGCCTCGCTCTTCAGCGATGGTGACCGGGTCGTTCCTCTTCACCCGAGCAGACTACCGCCGCACATGACCGACATTCCTGAAACCGTCGTGCTCGTCGCCGACGACGGCACTCCCGTCGGAACCGCGCCGAAGGCGACCGTCCACAGCACCGAGACGCCCCTGCACCTCGCCTTCTCCTGCCACGTCTTCGACGACCGCGGCCGGGTGCTCGTCACGCGTCGCGCGCTCGCCAAGAAGACCTGGCCGGGCGTATGGACGAATGCCTTCTGCGGCCACCCCGCCCCCGAGGAGCCGATGGAGGACGCACTCGTCCGCCGTGCCGAGCGCGAGCTCGGCATGACTCTGACCGACGTGCGCGTGAGCCTGCCCGACTTCCGCTACCGGGCCGTGGACGCCTCGGGCATCGTCGAGAACGAGATCTGCCCGGTCTTCACGGCGCGCGCGGTGGGTGAGCCCTCGCCCGCGGCCGACGAGGTCGCCGAGTGGGCGTGGGTCGAGCCCGCGCAACTGCGCTCCGCCGTCGCGGCGACGCCCTTCGCGTTCAGCCCGTGGCTGGGCTGGCAGCTCACGGCATGGGAGGGAACCTACTCGGCGCCCTCCCGAGCGTCGGCGTGAGCATCCCGAGCGTTCCCTGAGGCGCCACTCGCTCCGCGCACGGTCGGGTTGATCGGCACCGCATTCTCTCGCTCTCGCGGAACGCGCAGGATCACCGTCGTGCCGGTCTCGCCGTCCGACTCGAGCTCGATCGTGCCGCCGATGCGGGTCTCGACGAGCCCCTTCACGATCGGCAGCCCGAGGCCCGTGCCGGGCACTTCGCGGTGCCGCTCGGTCTGCACGCGGTAGAAGCGCTCCCAGACGTGCGGCAGGTCGGCCGCGGGGATGCCCGGGCCCTCGTCGACGACGCGAATCTCCACCGTCTCCTCCGCGTCGTCGATCACGCTCAGGCGCACGATGCCGCCGTCAGGGCTGAATTTGACCGCGTTCGACAGCACGTTCGCGCACACGCGCGCGATGTCCTGGGAGACGCCCACGATCATGACGGGATGCTCGGGCGCCGTCAGGTCGACACGCACCTCCCGCGCGGGGCTCAGCCCTGAGGCCTCCTCGGCGCTGTGCCGCACGAGTTCCACGAGATCGAGCTGCACGGCGGCGCGGGGGGCTGCCCCGACCGCGCTGAGCTTGCTGAGCTCGAGCACATCCTGGATGACGTCGGCCAGGCGACGGGCATTGCGTGCGATGATCCTCGTCGCCTGCTGATCCTGCGTCTGCAGCAGCGATTCCTCGAGCTGCTCGGCGAATCCGAGGATGCTCGTGACCGGCGTGCGCAGCTCGTGACTCACCGAGGCGATGAAGTCGTCCTTCTGCTCGTTGAGGCGGCGCAGGTCGTCGGCGACGGCGAGCGCCAGTTGCTCACGCGCATCCCGAGCGGTCACATCGGTGAAGACGAGGGTGACGACAGGCTGTCCCCCAGCCTCCGCGTAGAAGGCGATGTCGACGTCGAAGCGGCGATCGCCGCGCGTGATCTCGACGCGCCCGGGATCCCTCGCCCGGATGCGGTCGTCGAGCTCGCTGACGCCGAAGACGACCCGGTCACGCTGCATCCAGATGCCCGCCGTGCCCCACGACACGGGCATCTCGCGGCGGCCGATCGCCTCGAGCGCCGTGGCGTTGACGCCGACGACGCGCAGGCGCTCGCCGTCGAGCACCTCCGCGACGAGGATGCCCGTCTCGGAGCTGACGATGCCCCCGCGCAGCAGCGCTTCCTGCGCGCCGAGCTGCGTCACGACGTTCGCCCACTCGTTGCGCGCGGCCGAGACGTAGAGCACGCCGACGGCGTAGACGATGAGGAACGCCTGAATCAGCTCGACCGTCGTGCGGGCACCGTCGTCGGCGAAGACCGCGAAGGGGCCGCCTCCCGCCGCGGTGAGGATCGTGGTCGCGGCCGCGGTCGCGATGAGCTCCACCGCGACGACGACGGTCGGCAATCGGAACGCCGCCCAGAGCAGGGCGATGAAAGGCAGGAACGTGAGCGGCAGCACGTTCCCCGGCCAGAAGGTGTAGCCGACGAGCAGGACGACGGCCGCGACCTGCAGCACGCCCTCCACCGGGCTCACTCGGCGGTTGAGGCGCGAGCTCACGAGCGCGACCGGCGTGACGACGAGCAGCGCCGATGCGTGCGAACTGAGCAATCCGAGGGCCGTCGGAAGGAAGTCGCGGCCGAGGAGCGCCCACGCCGTCGCGCCCGCGAGGAGAGCGATCGCTGCGGCACCCACGAGCGTGGCGGCGAGCAAGCGCGTGACGTCACGCAGGCCGTCGAGCCGCGCGACGGGGCTGCCCTGGGTGAGCACCCACGCCACGAGCCACGCCTCGACGGCGTTGGCGAGTCCGAAGAGCACGGCGACGAGAAGCTCGCGACCGCCGATCACATTTCCCACCGAGGTGACGGCTGCGATGGCGAGGGCGACCGTGAGACGGTTGCCGCGCGAGGCGAGCACCGCGACCGCGCTCACACCGGCCGCGGGCCACCAGGCGGCGATCGCAGCATCCACGGGACTCAGCAGCACCGAGGCGGCGCTCACCAGCCCGGCGAGAAGAACAAGGGCGATGATGCCGATGCGGCGCACCATGGTGTCGGCAAGGTACAGGCGCCCGACGAGACCTCCTTGCCCCACTGGCGCACCTCCCCGCGTATCGCCGCATCCGCGCGGACGTTACATGAGAGGATACGGAACAACTCACCCAGGGGAGGTGTGCCATGTCGACCATTCTCATCGTGGAGGACGAGCCTGACGTGCTCCTCCTCCTGGAGAACCGCGTGCGGGGGGCTGGCCACGAGGTGCTCAGCGCGATCGACGGCGAGCAGGGCCTCGAGCTCGCGGCCACGCAGAAGCCCGACCTGATCATCCTCGACTGGATGATGCCCAAGCGCGACGGTATCGACGTGTGCGAGGAGCTTCGACGGCACGACCCCGACCACCGGCTCAAGGTGCTCATGCTCACGGCGCGCTCGCAGCGCAGCGACGTCGAACGAGCCTTCGAGGCGGGCGCGGACGACTACATCGTGAAGCCGTTCAGCTCGCGCGAGCTCATCGAGCGCATCGGCGCACTGCTCGCGCCCGCGACCGACTGAGCGGGCGGGCGGGCGGGCGCTGGCCGCGGGCGTGGCTAGTGCGGTGCGTCGAGCTCGGTGCGGTGGAAGTTCTGGAACGAGCGCGAGGCGGTCGGGCCGCGCTGCCCCTGATACCGGTTGAGGTAGCCGCCCGTGCCGTACGGGTTCTCGGCGGGGGAGCTGAGGCGGAAGAAGCACAGCTGCCCGATCTTCATGCCCGGCCAGAGCTTGATGGGTAGCGTGGCGACGTTGCTGAGCTCTAGCGTTACGTGGCCGCTGAAGCCCGGGTCGATGAAGCCCGCCGTGGAGTGCGTGAGCAAGCCCAGTCGACCGAGCGAGCTCTTGCCCTCCAGCCGCGCGGCGACGTCGTCGGGCAGCGTCACGAGCTCGTAGGTCGAGCCGAGCACGAACTCACCAGGGTGCAGGATGAACGGCTCACCCGGCTTCGCCTCCACTAGGCGCGTCAGCTCGGGCTGCTCTTCCGCGGGGTCGATGAACGGGTACTTGTGGTTGTCGAACAGCCGGAAGAGACCGTCGATGCGCACGTCGACGCTCGACGGCTGCACCATCGACAGGTCGAGCGGATCGAGCCCGATGCGCCCGGAGTCGAGTTCGGCGCGGATATCTCGGTCGCTCAGTAGCATGGCGTCAGCCTATCGAGCGGGATGCCCGGCGCGGGTTGCGCGGAGCATCCCCGCCCCCACCCGCCCCGAAAGGTTCCCGCCCGTGACGACCGTCGCTCTCATCATCCTCCTCGTGCTCCTCGGCGCCCTCGCCGTGTTCCAGCTCGCGCTCGCCGCCGGCGCGCCCCTCGGGCGCTACGCCTGGGGCGGCCAGCACGATGGCGCGCTGCCCGCGCGCCTGCGGAGCGGGAGCGCCGTGTCGATCGTCATCTACGCGCTCATCGCCGTCGTCGCCCTCGAGCGGGCGGGCGTCATCGACCTCATCCCGGGCGAGGTCGTCGAGACCGTCGCCATGTGGGTCATCGCCGTGTACTTCGCGCTCGGCATCGTCATGAACGGCATCTCGCGCAGCAAGCCGGAGCGGTACACGATGACGCCGGTCGTGATTGTGCTCACGGCTGCGAGCGTCATCCTCGCGCTCTCGTAGCCGACGCTCATGCGTCTCGGCACGATTCGCTAGACTGCTCGCGCGACCTGGTGCCCGAGACGGGCACCAGCGCTGGCGTCGCGGCGAAGGCCAGAAATGGCCTTCGCTTCAAGCTCCAGCGCGGGGATGTAGTTCAATGGTAGAACTTCAGCTTCCCAAGCTGATAGCGGTTTCGCCCATCGTCTCTGTCACTCCCGAATTGGTGCAGTCTGACCAGGCCTTTTCTTCTGCGCCGTGCCTCTTGCCGGAGAAGGTCAATCCGTGCGTGCCTCAGTGTGCCCTGCCGTCAGTTCGATGACGAGTCCAGATTGGCGTGTTGATTCGTCGAGCTTCTCCGTATCAAGCAGTACGCGCAACGACTCGCGCGCTGATGACGGAGGTCGCCATGAGCAACAAGAAGTTCGGAAACATCCGCCCGCTCAAGAGTGGGCGGTTTCAGGCGCGCTATCGACTTCCGAACGGGGAGCAAGTAAGCGCCGGGGCGTTCGACTCGGAGCCGCTCGCTCAGGAACGCCTCGACGAGATTGAGGTCGACCTTCGTCGCGGGGTTCACTGGGATGCGCGAAAGGGAAAAACCAAGTTTCGAGACTTCATGGCGGAGTTCATGAGTCACCGTGAGCGGACCGTGTCGTCAGGAGAATTCGCCAACAATCGCTCCTACCTGAAGGTTCATCTCCTGCCGGTCTTTGGCAATCTTCGAATGGAGGATGTAGACGAAGAAGTCGTCGACAAGTGGTTCGCGGCTCAAGCGGCGACCGAGACGCGGCGCAATGTCTACGGGTTCCTCCGTCGCGCGATGAAGTACGCAGTCAAGTGGAAGTACATCCGGGTCTCCCCGTGCAACGTGTTCGAGCCGAACAAGGGGGTGAGCGTCCCTCGACCCACTTGGTCCTACTCAGACTTCAATCACGTGCTCCAGTTCGTCCCCGACTCGATTCGCCTGAATCGGGCTGCGCTCCCATCGCCGGTCTACTACCGGGAGGCATTGCAGATCATGTTCGCCGCCCACCTGCGCTTGGGTGAACTCGTCGGTCTGAACGCGGGCGACTATGACAGGAAGGCCGCACTGCTCACTGTGGAGCGCCAGTTGACAGCGCGCGGCGAGATCACCGATACCAAGACCGGGAGCCGCAAGACAATTCAGCCGCTCTCCGTTGGTGTGTCTGCGCTCGAACGCCTCCCCAAGGGCATCGGATCAGCTCCATTGATCCCCGGCGCAAGGGTTCAACGGCTGCCACGCTGCTCGCTCCAACGGACGTGGAGCCGAGCTGTCTACGAGGCCGGCCTCGAGAACCTCCATATTCACGACATCAGGCACATTGGCCTCACACTCGTTGCCGCTTCGGGCGCGCCAATGAAAGACGTGATGGCTCGGGGAGGCCACGCGTCCCTGCAAGCGGCAGCAAGATATCAACACACGGACGCAGACCGGGATCGCAAGGTCGCGGAAGATGTGGATCGGCTCTTGGGATAGTGCTCGGCGGCGAGACAGTTAACCTCGCTAAGCCCTGGCGAACGTCAACCGTCGCCAGATCCTGACGACGTTGAGGACCCGAAACTCCGGGCGCTCCCGTACATCGTGGACCTGTTCGAAGCCGTTGGCGGAGACGTGAACGTCCGGTCCCGCAAGATCAGCGCGTCGTGACCAATGATTCCACGCCTCTTCGCGGGACTTCCAAGAGCGCTCTGTGTGCAGCTCATCGGCGAGAGTGACGGTCTGGCCTGCGAGCGTGACGTAGCCCTCTTGATACCGCACGAACCAGTCGGCCATGGACACCTCCACCGCGATGGTGGCTCACTCGGCGAGCGCCTCGACTCGAAGTGAGCGACTCTGTGGTCAGTGTCGATCGGGCTGTCGATTCGGGAGGAGTGATCACCGACCCGTATGGGGTAGCCGAGTTGTCCTTCCTGACCTATACCTTGGCGGTACGAGCAAACTTCGAAAGAGGAACTACATGGCTGCGAGCATCCACGACATCCTTCGTGAGTTTCGATCCGTCTCCTTTGACGAGCGGGACAAGGGCGATCGTTTCGAGCGGCTCATGCAGGCGTACCTCACGGTCGAGCCGCAGTACGCGCAGCTCTACGGCGATGTGTGGATGTGGACGGATTATCCGCAGCGCGGCAACCGACGCGACACCGGAATCGATCTCGTCGCCCGCGCTCGTGACACGGGAGAGCTGACGGCAATCCAGTGCAAGTTCTTCGACCCCTCAACGACGGTCACGAAGCCAATGCTCGACTCGTTCCTCGCGGCCTCTAGCAAGAACCTCGACGGAAAGCCCGAGTTCGCCGCCCGACTCGTCATCTCGACCAGCGACTCTTGGGGAAGCAACGCAGAGGACGCTGTTGAGAATCAGAATCCTCCCGTACAACGGTTGCGCGTGCAGGATCTCGACGAATCCTCCATCGACTGGGAACAGTTCTCCATCAACACCCCTGGAGAGCTAACGAAGAAGGAAGCCAAGCAGCTCTTCCCCCATCAGGAGTTGGCGATCTCGAATGTCGTCAACGGCTTCGAGTCTGCCGACCGGGGCAAGCTCATCATGGCTTGCGGAACCGGGAAGACTATCACGAGCCTCAAGCTCGTTGAGCAAGTCGTGCCCCGCGGCGGCACAGTGCTGTTTCTCGTTCCCTCGATTTCTCTGCTCTCGCAGACGCTCAAGGAGTGGATTATCGAGTCCGCCGTGCCGATGCGCTCCTTCGCGGTCTGCTCGGATGTAAGTGTCGGAAAGCGCAAGACCGACGAAGACATCCCGGTCACCGACCTGGCGTACCCCGCGACGACGAACACCACGAAGCTGGTGCAGAAATTCTCGGAGATCCCCGCCGACTTCGACGGCATCACCGTCGTGTTTTCCACCTACCAATCCATCGATGTGGTCGCGCAAGCGCAGGGCACAGGCCTCCCCGATTTCGACCTCATCGTGTGCGACGAAGCGCACCGCACAACGGGGGTAACGCTCGCAGGCGAGGAGGAGTCGGCGTTCGTTCGAGTTCACAACCAGAACTACATCAAGGGCAAGAGGCGGCTCTACATGACCGCCACGCCGCGCATCTACGCGGATGCCAGTCGGTCTAAGGCTGAAGAAGCAGGGGCAGTACTCACCGACATGGACTGTGACTTCGTCTGCTGAATGGCGGGGTTCTTCGGTCGCTTCGTGGCGGGGTCAGGTGACACCGATGACCAGGGTGCTCTGTGCGGCTTCGATGACGTCGTTGGTGATGGTGTCGAGTTCGTTGATCTTCAGGACCCGCTGGATCTGGGGGAAGAGGCGTTCGAGGAGCCGGAAGTTGCCGCGGGTGATCCGTGCGATGGCTGCGATGGCTTGGGCGTCGGTGAAGTCGTCGGGGTCGAGGGTCTTGCCGAGGGATCGCCAGTGTCGCTCGAGGACGAACAGCAGTTCGTCTTGTCCCAGGGGCCGGTACTGGTGGGCGAAGCCGACTCGGCTGTAGAACTGGGGGTAGTGGCTGAACTGCTTCTCCAGGCCGGGCATGCCGATCAGGATCAGGGCGATGTCGTCGCGGTCGTAGCGATCGCGCAGCAGTTCCAGAGCGGCGGGACGCAGTCGTTCGGCCTCGTCGACGATGATCAGCTCCACGTAGTTCCTGCCGTGTCGCCATCCCCAGGCCTCGGGAGTGGCCGTGCCGGGAGGTACGAGGTGCTGCTCGATGCACATGTTGGTGCGGGTGATGGCTTGGGTCAGCTCGTCCTTCAGGGTCCGCGGGGTGGTCAGCACGCTGGGGGTGTAGAGCACGGTGCGGCTCCGGTTCAAGGCGGCGTAGATCTTGGCGTCGTTGTCGGAGCGCGGCCCCCAGTAGGTCAGCAGGTCATGAGCCTTCTCGTAGTGTGCGTAGCGGCGCGCGGAGAGTGTCTTTCCTACGCCGGCTGATCCGAAGCACAAACCGATGGTGTGCCCGCGGCGCACGGCGTCGGCGAACTCGGTGAAGCGGCGGTGCTCCTTGGTGACGATGAAGCGCTGGCTCACCTGAGGTCCTCCTTGTAGATCTTCAACGCCGACCTCGGCGCCGGAGCCGGTGCTTCGGTGATCCGTGGCATCTCGGTAGGTGCGGCCACGAGGGCGATGCGTTCGTTGATGCCGGCTCGCAGCGCCCGGCGGCGGGCGTTGCGCGCGGCCTGGATCTCCTTGAGGCTGACCTTCTGGTCGTGGTGCTCTTGGTTGACGGCCTTGCAGACGAATTCGTCGTGATCGAAGACGCGGATCTCGGTGATGTCGCGGGGGTCGTAGCGGATCACGACCGAGCGTCCGACGTAGCCGGCCAGAGTTGGCGAGACGTAGCGCAGGCCCTGGAAGCGGATGCCATCGCGGCGCACGACGCGGGTCTTGGCGACGGTCAACAGCAGTCTGTCGAGGTCTTCCAGGCTCTCGGGCATTCGGGGCAGCCAGCCATCGGCGATCCACGCGCTGCGCGGGGAGGTTCCGAGCTCGCTGTGCGTGCGGTCGTTGTAGGTGGCCACGAACGCCTCCAGGGCGCTATCGAGGGCGGCCAGGGACAGTTTCGGTGTCGGCCAGGGGTGCCCTTCGGTGATGTGTCCGGGCAGGGTGGCGAGTAGCTCGGTGTTGATGGTGCCGAAGAACCGCTCGATCTTGCCCCGTCCCTGGGGTCGGGCGACGGTGGAGTGGATCAGTCGGATGTGGAGGTCGACGGCGGTGTGGGCGAGCTGGTCACTGGTGAAGTCGCTGCCGTGGTCGACGTAGAGCACGTCGGGCAGGCCGCACATCGGCCAGGCCGGGTCGGTCTTGTGCCAGATCGCTTGGCGCAGCGCCAGGGCGGTGTTCATCGCCGACGGTGCGCCCAGGAAGACTGTGTAGCCGCAGACCGCCCGGGAGCAGTCGTCGAGGATCGTTGTCAGCCATGGCCGTGCGGGCTTGCCGTCGGTGCCCACCACCAGGATGTCGAGCATGGTGTGATCGGATTGCCACATCGCGTTGGGCAGCTCTGCTTGCCGGCGTAGCACCAGCTCGTGCTTGTCGCGGTAGGACGCTGCGCCCTCCAGGGCGAGGGTGACCATGCCGGGATCCAGGGTCCGCACGATGTCCCACACCACCGAGTAGGAGGGGACCGGCCACCTCCGGGCGGCGCAGATGCCCGTGACTTTGCGATGGATCGTGGCGATGGCCGGCCGCGGCTTGCTCAGTGCCAGGCCCTCGATCAGGTCGACGAGGTCGGGCGGAAGGCGGCGGGAGCCGGCGTCCGCCCGTGAGGCTGTCTCCAGTCCGGCGTAGCCGTCGGCGCGGTAGCGGGCGTGCCAGCGCTCCAGGGTCCGCAGCCCTACATCGGTCTCGCGAGCTAAGCGCGCGAGGGGCACCTGGTCCTCGACGTGGAGCCTGAGGATTCGCCACCGCGCTCGAGCGTCCACGACGCACCTACTGCAAGGCGTTCTCGCGCCCGCGCTCGGCGCGCTGAAGGGCGCGGTAGACCGTGGAGCGGCCCACGCTGAACAGCTCGGCCAGCTCGCCCACGGTGTGCTCGTCGGCAGCATGTAGCTGGACGAGGTGAGCTTCTTGCCGGGGGGTGAGTTTCGGTGACTTCCCGCGCAGCCGGCCCTTGGCCTTGGCGACCTTCATCCCCTCGCGCGTGCGGGCACGGATGAGGTCGGCTTCGAACTCGGCGACCATCGCCAGCACGTTGAACAACAGTTTCCCCATCGGGTCGGTCGGGTCGTACACCGATCCGGCGATGCTCAGCTTCACTTCCCGCGCCGCGAGGTCGTCGGCGATCTGGTGGGCATCACGGACTGAACGCGCCAGCCGATCGAGCTTGGTGACCACGAACGTATCGCCGTCCCGACAGGCAGCCAGCGCCTGCCGCAGGCCCTCACGGTCGGCGTTGCGGCCCGTGAGCCCGTGATCGACGTAGATGCGCTTGGGATCGACGCCGAACGCCGCGAGTCCGTCACGCTGCGCGGTCAGGTCCTGCTCGTCGGTGGAGACTCGGGCATAGCCGACCTTCAAGGGGGACATGCTCCCCAGTGTGTCATATAGCCTCCCTTCACCGGACAGTTCACCGGACGGGTCTTACGGGACAGCCCGCCAGGCGTGCCGTCGTTCCTCTCGATAAGTAGCGGTGGTGTCCGGTGAGGGTTCCCCTTACGGGCATGCAATCTGGGCTGACGCCTGTGACCGAGTGTTCAGTGCGCGCTGTATAGTTCAGTCCATGCTGACTATTGCTTCGCGTCTCGACGTGATGAACCGCCTGGGTCGTGCACTGGCCGACCCCACTCGATCCCGGATCATCTTGACCCTGCTCGACCATCCCGCTTACCCGGCGGAACTGGCCCGAGATCTGGACCTGACACGCCCGAACGTGTCCAACCACCTGGCATGCCTGCGCGATTGCGGGATCGTCGTCTCCGAGCCCGAGGGTCGTCGGACACGATATGAGATCGCCGATTCGCACCTGGCGCAGGCGCTGACGGCACTGGTCGATGCCACCCTGGCAGTGGACGAAGACGCCCCGTGCATCGATCCCGCCTGCTCGCTTCCCGGATGCGACGCAGCTGGGGAGGGCGCATGATCCTCACCTCGGTCTTGCAGGCGATGGGCCTGTTCGCAGCGACCAACATCGACGACATCATCGTGCTCTCCCTCTTCTTCGCGCGAGGGGCAGGCCAGCGCGGCACTACCGCCCGCATTCTGGCTGGCCAGTACCTCGGATTCGCCGGCATCCTCGGTGCCGCGGTCCTGGTGACCATCGGTGCCGGAGCATTCCTGCCCTCGGCAGCCATCCCGTACTTCGGTCTCATCCCTCTGGGCCTCGGCCTCTGGGCCGCATGGCAGGCCTGGCGCGGAGACGATGACGACGATGACGACGAGGCCAAGGTTGCCGGCAAGAAGGTCGGCGTGTGGGCAGTCGCAGGCGTCACCCTTGCCAACGGCGGCGACAACATCGGCGTCTACACCCCTGTCTTCCTCAGCGTGGAACCTCTCGCAGTAGTCGCCTACTGCATCGTCTTCCTCGCGCTCGTCGCGGTCCTGGTGGCCCTGGCAAAGTTCGTCGCCACCCGCCCCCCGATCGCCGAAGTGCTCGAACGCTGGGAGCACATCCTCTTCCCCATCGTTCTCATCGGCCTCGGCATCGTGATCCTCGTCAGCGGCGGAGCCTTCGGACTCTGACGTAGCGGCAGCGATCCAAACGGCCCCGACCGGGCGCACCCCTCTCGGTTCAGACCGCGACACCTACCTGCAGCCAGTCCTGCGTGATCGCGGCAACAAGACCGCCACGGAGCGCTGCAAAAACCCCGCCACCAAGCGAACGAAGCCACACCGAGCCCTCTACAGTTCGCTGCGCTTCACAATCTTGCGGTTTGGGAGTGGCGCACGGCCAACGAACAGGAACTCAATCGAACCCTGCAAAGCCTGAGTGCCCTAGGGAGATACGGCCCCCTTGCGCCGTCCTCCGAGGCCCTCGTCAATGAAATCCATGCAATCGCAGGCACGGCTCGCGCCACCTGATTGCCGACCTCCTGAACGTCGCGATGCGCCGCACGAGTCCGCCTGCCGTGATGTCGGCCGGCTGAGACTGTTCAGGGTTCGAGTCGAAGGCAGTGGAGTCCCGCATAGTGGTGTAACGCCCGGTGGCCCACCGCGTCGGTGACGACGTGAACGCGGTCACCGTGTGATCCTTCGAGAAGTCTCTTACCTCCACTCGAAAGGCATCAACACGATGACCGCTCCACACATTGTCGACCCTGCCGGCCTGCTTAGTGAAGCCCTCGCCGAGGCGTCGCCGGATTTGATGCGGCAGCTGCTGCAAACCATGATCAACGCCTTGCTGTCCGCTGACGCCGACGCCGTTGTCGGTGCCGAGTGGGGCAAGCCCAGCCCTGACCGTGTGACGCACCGCAATGGCTACCGGCACCGTGACCTTGACACTCGTATCGGCACGATCGATGTTGCGATCCCGAAGCTTCGCCAAGGCACCTACTTTCCGGAGTGGCTGCTGGAGCGGCGCAAACGCTCCGAGGCGGCTCTGATCACCGTGGTCGCGGACTGCTACCTCGCCGGTGTCTCCACCCGCCGGATGGACAAGCTCGTGAAAACACTGGGTATTCATGCTCTGTCGAAGTCGCAGGTCTCGCGGATGGCGGCCGAGCTCGACGAGCAGGTTGCCGACTTCCGGCACCGCTCGCTTGCTGAGGCGGGCCCGTTCACGTTCGTCGCCGCCGACGCGTTGACGATGAAGGTCCGCGAGGGCGGCAAGGTCGTCAACGTGGTCGTTCTGATCGCTACCGGTGTCAACGCTGATGGCCGCCGGGAGGTCCTCGGTTTGCAGACGGCGACCGCTGAGACCGGGGCGGCGTGGAACACGTTCTTCGCCGACCTCACCGCTCGCGGGCTCACCGGGGTGCGTCTGGTCACCTCCGATGCGCACGCCGGACTCAAGGACGCGATCGCAGCGAACCTGCCCGGCACCAGCTGGCAGCGCTGCCGCACCCACTACGCGGCGAACCTCATGTCGGCGACACCGAAGAGCATGTGGCCAGCGGTGAAAGCGATGCTGCACTCCGTCTATGACCAACCCGACGGCGCGGCCGTGCACGCCCAGTTCGAGCGGCTGCTGGACTACGTCGACGGCAAACTGCCCGACGCCTTTGAGCACCTCGATGCCGCCCGAGCGGACATCCTCGCGTTCACCCAGTTCCCGGAAGGTCTCTGGCAGCAGATCTGGTCGAACAACCCCAACGAGCGCCTCAACCGCGAGATCCGCCGCCGCACCGACTCAGTCGGCATCTTCCCCAACAGAGACGCAATCATCCGCCTCGTTGGGGCAGTGCTGGCGGAGCAGACCGATGAGTGGGCGGAAGGGCGCCGCTACCTCGGTTTGGACGTGCTGGCCCGCTCCCGCATGCACGCCATCCCCGACACCGGAAGCGAGGTGGTCACCGACACCGTCACCGCACTCAGCGCATAGAACGAAGGATCAGCCGTTACACCAATTCCCGGGACTTGACCATAGATCTCGATCTGTGTTGGCATCCGAAGTCAAGAATCTCGAATCATCGGCAGACGCGCTAAAGGCTCCAGAAGCTACGTGATGCGGAGATCTTCTGCTTCCCGGCTACCGCTTCGTGGAACCCCAGGAGTGCATTGAGGTCATCGGCATCGCCGGTTGCCGCAACGTTGTGAAGCAGGTCCCCTGGAGTCCTCCCCTTACCGCCCCGCGACTGCCGTATTGCCGTCTGCTCACACAGGTAGAACGCCACCTTCGACCTGTCCGTCGCTGACCCCGCGTAACGGCCTCTCTGCGCCTCGTAAGCCGCCTTGTGGCCGCAACGCCCTGCCGCATAGAGCCAACGCTGGATGAGCGCTGCCTTGCGCTCCTCAAGAGGTTTGGAGTTGAACAGGAACACCGCGTGGATGTGGGGGTGAAAGCCCTGCTCCGGGAATGTAACTTCAATGCTCCTCACTCGCCCTATCAGCCCAGTGCGGTCACGAAAGGTCCCCATCCAGGATCCGCTGGTGAACGCAGTGGCCCATGTTTCGAGAATCGGCGCGAGTGATCCTGCGCGCCGTGAGGAGTCGTCATGGGCGACGGTGAACGTCAGATAGAGCACCGAGCGAGCTGTGGCGAGCTTCTGCTCAAGACGAGATCGATCTGCGGCGAGCAGAGATGGCGAGCACAGCGGACACGACCACTTATTGCCACAGGCGGTCCGGTATGAACGGCCGTCAGGCCCAACTACCTGCTTGCCCCTCCTGCACAGTCGGAGCGAGTTTCTCTTCGCATACTGCTGAATGACTGCCCTTACCTCATCCATCAAAGAGGGATCATGGGGGAAGGATTCACGATACTTATCAAGAAGGGAGCGTTCGAACGGAAGCCTCCCTGATCCTCCGTGCGGGAAAACGCTGTCGATCCAGTCGTCACCACGCCCTTGCGGCTGGTCCTGCCTCAATGGCTCGCCGGGTTTGGAGGAGACGGTGGGCGGGTGTTCGATGCGGTCGCGCTCGTTATTGGGCACGGTGTGCTCCTGTTCTTGGAGCACGGTGCTCCAAGTACTAATACGCCGTAGGAGCCGGAGTCACCACCTTGGTCTTCTCTGGCGCGGGGTGTTTAGCGCGCCCGCCCTCGAAGAAGGCCCGCTCCGGGCCTTCCGCGTTTAGCGCAGGCCTCGCTGTTTAGCGCGACGAGGCTTCAGCGTTCAGCGCATACGGAACACGTTTAGCGCGAACAGCGCCGAACCCCTGAGCAGGCAACTGCGCTTCGCTGATCCCGTGCCACCGGCGTGCCTTGAGAGATGGCACGACCCGGGTAAGCTGAACACTGCAAGAGGCCTGATAAATCAAGAAATAAGGCCCTTCGGGGATGTAGTTCAATGGTAGAACTTCAGCTTCCCAAGCTGATAGCGCGGGTTCGATTCCCGTCATCCCCTCTGACCCGCCGACAGTCATCTCGGCACACTGCTCGACGCGCAGACGCTCACCGCGTCTGCGGGGTTCGATTCCCGTCATCCCCTTTGTGTTTGCTTCTGGCTGCGCCGCCTCTCCTGCGGCTCAGTACGCTGCGGGCAAACCGATTCCGCGGGGGCACCGAATGACGGATGTTAGGGGAGGTCACCATGTCCAGGAGCACCGCACGCATCGTCGCCGGTGTTCTGGCTGTGCCGGCGCTGCTGTGGGGAGTCGCGCTGGTGGTGATCGTGACGGCGGACCTGCCGCCGCTCGGGGGAGCGGCCGCAGGCCTGCCGATCGCGAGCGTCGCACTTATGTCGCTATCGGGAGCGATCGTTGCGGCCATCGTGGCGAGGCGGGGGCGTGAGCATCGGGGGGATGCTCCGCCCCGGCCCTTCGCCGCCGCGACCGTCACGGCGAGCGCCGTCGTCGCCGCCTCGGCGATCGCCATCGCACTTGGGCCGGTGGTGACACCCGCTCCCGCCGTCGCCGACACCGGGATCGAGACCGTCGATACCGAAGTCGCAGAGGACACGGGGCAGCGCATCGTCTTCGGCGACCACAGCGGGCACGTCGGCTACGAGCCCTGACACTGCGGGGGTTCGCTCGTACTCGAGGGAATGCGTCGCGGCGTGCGCTACGCAGCGGGGCCGTCCACCGCACGGCCGATGAGAGGCTCGACGTCGGCCATGAAGCGGCGCACGTTGTCGTCGACGATGATGTCGCTCGGGCGCAGCGGGCGCGTGAGGTGCAGCCCCTCGAGCGATCGGATGCGGCTGAGCGCCACGTAGGTCTGGCCGGGAGCGAACGCGCGCGGGCCGAGGTCGACGATCGCCTGGTCGTAGGTGGAGCCCTGCGATTTGTGGATCGTGACCGCCCACGCGAGCCGCAGGGGAAACTGCGTGAACTCGGCGATGACGTCCTTGCTCACCGACTTCTTCGCCGAGGAGTAGGTGTACTTGTACTTCTCCCACGTCGCCGGCAGCACCTCGTGGCTCTCGCCATCGACCTCGACGCGCACCGTGCGACCGATGCTCTCGACCGTGCCGAGCGTGCCGTTCACCCACCGCGGCGGCCCGTCGCCGCTCGTGTCGTTGCGCAGGAACATCACCTGCGCGCCAACCTTGAGCTCGAGCTGCTCGTCCGCGGGATAGCCGCCCGCGCCGCCGAACTCGCCGATGATCTCGGCACGGGCGGTCTTGGAGTCTCCGGGCAGGCGGCGCAGGGCATCCCGATTGATGCGCGTGACGGTCGCGTTCGTCGTCGCGAGGGTCAGCACGCCTTCTTCGGGCGCCGGGCGCGAGCCGGCCTCGTTGAGGGCGCGCCCGATCTCGGGCGTGACGGTGCCGTGGCGCACGGCCGTGAGCATGGCGCGAAAATCGGCGTCCTGCTGACGGTGGATGGTCTGCAGCTCGACGATGCGCAGATCCGTGTACTGCCAGACGGCCGCATCGAAGAACCACATCGAGCGGTAGTGGTCGGCGTAGTAGGCGCGCTCGCCCTCATCGCGGCCCGGCACGGGGGCGAGCTGGTACGGGTCGCCGAAGAGCACGACCTGAGCCCCGCCGAAGGGCTCGTGGCGACGGGCGCGCGACTGACGCAGGCGCCGGTCGATCGCGTCCATGAGGTCGGCGCTCACCATCGACACCTCGTCGATCACAACGGTGTCGACGCTCGCGAGCAGCCGGCGCAGCTCGGGCGGATCGTCGAGATCGTGGTCGGCGATGAGGCCGATCGGCAGCCGGAAGAGCGAGTGGATCGTCTGCCCGCCCACGTTCAGTGCGGCGACCCCCGTCGGCGCGCACACGATCGCCGTGCGATCCGTCGTCGTCAGGTAGGTCTCGAGCAGGGTCGACTTGCCGGTGCCCGCGCGGCCCGTGACGAAGACGTGGTCGCGCGTCGACTCGATGAGATCGAGCACGGCGGACTGCTCGGGGCTCAGCGCGGTGCCGTCGGGCGAGCGCCTGGCCTCGTCGGGTACCGCCATGACGCTCCTGCCTGCGTTCGGGAGCCTCCACTGTATCCGGCGAGCTGCAGCACGAACCGTAGGCTGAGGGCATGAAGCGGGCACCCCTGGTCTGGGGAGGAGCGGTGGCGGCTGTGGCCGGAGCGGGCGCGGGCCTGCTCGCCCTCGTCATCGGCGCCACGGCGACGCCGGAGGCCCACGTCGAGCGCTATCTGCAGGCGCTCGCGGCCGATGACCTCGTGACCGCCTCGCGCCTCGCCGGACTCCCCGAGGGGTCGCCCACCCCGGTCGGCGACGCCGGCGAGCCCGCCGTGCTCGCGGTGCTCGGCCGCATCGAGCGCGGCGACGACCGGGTCGCCATCATCGCGGAGTACGGGGGGCCCACGGATGCGGCCACCGTCATCCTCACCCTCGCCCCCGCCGAGCCCCTGCTCGGCATCATCCCGCAGTGGAGCTTCACGACCCCTCCCGTGCGCAGCCTCGAAGTCGGCGTGGACCAGCACGACGAGTTCCTCATCAACGACGAGCGCCTCGCCGCTGGCGCCGCGGGCGAGACCGCCCGCGTCACCGGGTTCGTGCCCGCGCGGCTCGAGATCGGCATCGCCGACCCCTACGTCGACGGTCGGTCGGTGAGCGTGCGCCTCACCGGCGCCGCGCCCCGCGTCGTCGTGCTCGAGGCCGAGCCGACCGCGCGACTCGAGCGCGGCGTGCTGCAGGAGGTCGAGGCGTTCCTCGCCGACTGCGTCGAGCAGGAGGTTCTGCAGCCGGCCGGCTGCCCCTTCGGCCGAGCGATCGACGACCGCGTGCTCGGGCTGCCGCAGTGGGAGCTCGTGAGCGACCCGGTCGTGTCCCTCACCGCCTCGTCGACTCCCGGCACGTGGGAGGTGCGCGCTCTCGCCGAGGTGGGCCTGCGCGTGACGGTGCAGCGCCTGTTCGACGGGCGCATCTCCGATGTCGACACGACCCTCACGGCAACGATCACGGGCGAGGTGGTCATGCGAGACGGCATGCCGCGGCTCACGATCGCCCCGCCGCGCAGCTAGATGATGCGCTGCTAGGAGGCGTCGAGCCTAGGAACGGGTGCGATCAGCGCGCTGCGCGAGCATGTCGTTATAGGCATGCAGCTCGGCGTCGCCGTCGCGCTCCGCCTGCCGGTCGCGCCGCTTCGACTCTCGGCCGTCGGAGCGGCTCCACGAGAGCATGACGAGCAGCGCGAGCGCGAGCGTCGGAATCTCGCCGACGCTCCACGCAATGCCCCCGCCCGTCTGCTGGTCGGCGAGCGGCGCCTGGCCCCACTCGCGGCCCATCGCCCCGTACCACTCGGGCAGCAGGAGCCCCGTGCCGGTGAGCAGGAAGAGCCCGAAGAAGGCGTGGAACGCCATGGTCGCCATGAGGATGAGGAGCCGGATCGGGTATGCGGGCCGGTAGGGAGCGGGGTCGATGCCGATGAGCGCGTTGACGAAGAGGAAGCCGCTCAGGAGGAAGTGCAGGATCATCCACTGGTGCCCGACGTGGTCGGTCACGGCCCACGAGAACAGCGGTGAGTAGTAGAACGCGAGGAGGGAGACCGCGAAGACCACGGCTGCGACGAGGGGGTGCCCGACGACCCCCGCGAAGCGCGAGTGGACGATCGCGAGAATCCATTCGCGCGGCCCCCGCGATCCGTCGGTGCGCGCGTGGATCGCCCGCGCAGCGAGGGTCACGGGTGCGGCGAGCACGAGAAGCACGGGAATCGCCATGCTCAGCAGCATGTGCCCGAGCATGTGCACGCTGAACAGATACGGCTCGTAGACCGCGAACCCTCCGCTCGTCACCGCGAGCAGCATCGCCATGCCGGCGACCCACAGGATCGTGCGGTGCAGGGGCCAGCGGTCGCCTCTCCGGTGGAGGCGCCACGCGCCGGCCAGGTAGAAGAAGGCGCCGAAGACGGCCAGGAGCGCCCACAGCAGATTGAGGTCCCACTCCGTCGCGAGGCGCCACGGCTCGAAGGGCGGCGGCAGAGGCGAGCCCGTGAGCAGCTCGGCGGGCGTCGGGTCGGCGAGCTCCTCGGCGGGCACCTCCTCCACGGGGGGCGCGGTGCGCGCGAGCGCCGTGGCAATGCCGGAGGCCGCACCCATGACGACGAGCTCGGCGACGACGATCGCCCAGAGGGATGCTCGGGGCCGGGCCGCGCGCTGCACGCGAGCGATGAGCACGCCGCGGTAGGCGGCGCCGAACACCCCGAGCGCCACGAGCGAGACGACCTTGGCGATGAGGAGAGCGCCGTACGGCGTCGCGAGACCCTCGAGCGTGCCGACGCGGATCTGTGCGCTCACGAGCCCGGAGGCCGCGACGACGACGAAGGCGATGAGCGCGAGCGTCGAGTAGCGCCCAAGGACGGCGCCGAGTCGATCGCCGAGGGCGCGGCGCGCGAGCACGAGCGTGAGCAGGCCTCCCACCCAGACGGCCGCGAAGACGCTGTGCAGGTACACGGCCGTCACGGCCGCGTCATGGTCGGCAGTGCCTCCCGCGTGACCCGTCTGCGCGACCGGCCAGACGGCGGCGACGGCGAGCACGAGCACGCCGGCCAGGAGAGCGGGAGAGCGCACGGCGAAGCACAGCACGGTGACGACGGCGGCCATGAGCGCCGTCGCGAGCCATGCCTGACCGAGCTCGCGCTCCGTGAAGAACGAGGCGAGCAGCTGGCCGAAGCGGTCGTCGAGCGTGATCGGCTCGAGGAAGACGCTGAGGAAGATGAAGAACCCCGTGGCGACGGCTCCGAGCGCCCACAGGGCCGCTCCCGCCGCCGCAACGTCGAGTGCACGGTCGTAGGCGGGCGCGTCGCGCGCGAGAGCGATGAGCGACAGCAGGAGGGCTCCGATCGCGGCGGAGGCGCCGAGCGTCGTCGCGAGCTTCGCGATCGGCAGCCCGTAGCGCACGACGGGTCCGGGGTCGAGCACGAGAGGGGCTTCGGCCGCGCCTCCGACGACGAGGGAGACGAGGAGGGCGAGCAGGGCGGCGAGGGCGAGGGCCACGACGGCGAGCGGTCCCCACAGCAGGCCCTCGCGCTCGGCAGGGCCCGAACCGGGGCCGCCGGGGGCGCGGCGCGCGGCAGCACTCTGCGTCGTGCGGGTCGCGGGTGGCGACGACGTCATGCGGGCGGCCTTCCTACTCTCCTCGAGGCTAGACGACGCCGCTGAGGACGAGGCGAGCCGAGCATCCCGTCTCGCCGTCGTGAGCCGCCCGGCACCGCTGGCCACAGACTGCGCCCACACAAGACAGGCGGCCCCGCGCGATGCGCGGAGCCGCCTGATCGTCAGGTACGGGGGTGAACCCTACTTGGCAGCGGCCTTGAGCTTGCTGCCGGCGCTGACCTTCACGCCGTAGGACGCGGCGATCTGGATCGTCTCACCCGTCTGCGGGTTGCGGCCCTGGCGCGCCGAGCGGTGGGTGCGCTCGAAAGCGATCCACCCGGGGATCGAGACCTTGGTGCCACTGGCGACGGCGCTGGAGACGACCGAGAACAGGGCGTCGACGGTGCGGTTGACGTCAGCCTGGCTCAGGCCGGACTCAGCGGCCACTGCGGCGACGAGCTCGGAACGGTTCATGGTGTCCTCCTCGGACCTCAGTTGTGCTGGAGACGACTCTCCAGCAGTGCGTGCTGTCGAGCCGCCTTGACGCTACCAGCTTGACTTGGTGATTCCGGGCAACTCACCACGGTGAGCCATATCCCGGAAGCGGACGCGCGAGATGCCGTACTTGGTGAGGACACCGCGCGGGCGGCCGTCGATCGCGTCGCGCGAGCGGACGCGGACGGGGGACGCGTTGCGGGGCAGCTTCTGCAGACCCTTGCGCGCGGCCTCGCGGGACTCGTCGGTGCCGTTCGGGTCGACGAGGGCCTTCTTCAACTCGAGTCGCTTCGCGGCGTAGCGCTCCACGACGATCTTGCGCTGCTCGTTGCGCGCGATTTTGCTCTTCTTCGCCATGACTTAGCGCTCCTCGCGGAATTCGACGTGCTTGCGGATGACCGGGTCGTACTTCTTGAGCACGAGGCGGTCGGGGTCGTTGCGACGGTTCTTGCGGGTCACGTAGGTGTACCCGGTGCCGGCGGTCGACCGAAGCTTGATGATGGGACGGACGTCCTGCTGCTTGGCCACTAGATCTTCTCCCCGCGGGCGATGAGGTCCTTGACGACGGACTCGATGCCGCGCGCGTCGATCACCTTGATGCCCTTCGCCGACAGGGTCAGCGTGACGTTACGGCGAAGCGACGGCACGAAGTACGTCTTCTTCTGGATGTTCGGGTCGAACCGGCGCTTGGTGCGGCGGTGCGAGTGCGAGATGTTGTGTCCGAAACCGGGAACGGCTCCGGTCACCTGGCAGACGGCTGCCATGGCTCCTCTTTTCTTCTGGGCTACCGTGCGGCGAACGCCGCACCCAAGGTCACTTGTCGGCACGCAGATCTGAACCGGTTCCGGTCGTGTAGCGGGTGACCGGGGAGCAGTGCGCACAAGGACGAGCGGATGTCCGCTCGGCACAATCGCCTAGCTTACGTCCTGCAGGGCCCGTGTCGCAACGCGGAGGCCAGGGCGCTCGGGGCGCGGCTACTGCTGCCGGGCATCCGCGGTGCACTGCGGGCACAGGCCGAAGACATCCACGACGTGCTCAGCCGCCGTGAAGTCGTGCTCGGTCGCGACGCCGCGCGCCCACGACTCGACCGCGGCGGCCTCGATCTCGACCGTCATGCCGCAACGGCGGCAGATGAGGTGGTGGTGGTGACTGCCCGGCGTGCACGCGCGATACAGCGCCTCGCCCTCCTGCTGCAGCGAGTCGGCCTCGCCCTCTTCCGTGAGGTCGGTGAGCGCCCGGTAGACGGTGGCGAGGCCGATCGTCGAGCCGGAGTCGCGCAGCGAGCCGTGCAGGGCTTGAGCGCTCACGAAACCCTCGGCCGTCGAGAGGGCCGTGCGCACTGCCTCGCGCTGCCACGTGTTCCGCTTCATGTCGCCTCCAGCGTGCGTCGCGACGGTGCTGACAGGCGGCGCGAGGTCGCCGAGAGGCGACGGGAGCCGACGATGCGGCACACGACGTAGATCGCGAACGAGATGGTCGTGATGTAGGGGCTGATGGGGAGCGAGCCGCCGATCGCGAGCAGGATGCCCCCCACGGCCGAGACGAAGCCGAAGACCATGCTGAGCACGGGCACGAGCACGGGGGAGCTCGAGACGCGCAGAGCGGCGGCGGCCGGCGTCACGAGCAGGGCGAGCACGAGGAGCGCCCCGATAACCTGCACCGAGACGGCGACTGCAAGGCCCAGGAGCACCATGAAGATGAAGGAGAGCGGGCGCCCCGGCACACCGCGAGCGTGGGCGACCTCGGGATCGAGGCTGTCGAACGTGAGAGGGCGCCACACGACGATCAGCACGAGGAGCACGAGCACGCTGATCGTGATGAGCAGTCCGAGCTGCGGGATGTCGACGCTGATGATCTGGCCCGTGAGCAGCCCGAACTTGTTGCCGCTGCGCCCCGGGTAGAGGGCGAGGAAGAGGATGCCGAGCCCGAGCCCGAAGGGCATGAGCACGCCGATGATCGAGTTGCGGTCGCGCGCCCGCGCGCCGAGGAGTCCGATGAGCGCGGCGGCGGCGAGGGAGCCGACGAGGGAGCCCGCGACGACGTTGAGGCCCAGAAGAAGGGCAGCGGCAGCGCCTGCGAAGGAGAGCTCGCTGATGCCGTGCACCGCGAACGCCATGTCGCGCTGCATGACGAAGACGCCGATGAGCCCGCCGAGGATGCCGAGGACGGCGGCGGCGATGATCGAGTTCTGCACGAGCGCGAGCAGCTGCACGTAGGTCTCCCAGTCGACGGTGATCATGACAGCACCGCCCTCATGCGATCACCTCGTGGTGGTGGTCGCCGTCGGGCACGCCCACGACGATGACACGGCCCCGCGAGCGGATGACCTCGACGCTCGTGCCGTACAGGCCGCTCAGCACGTCGTCGCGCAGCACCTCGTCGGGAGTGCCGATCGTGAAGCGGCCATGGGCGAGGTACAGGATGCGGTCGACCATGCCGAGCACGGGGTTCACATCGTGGGTGACGAAGACGACGGCCGTGCCGTGGTCGCGCCGACGCGCGTCGATGAGCCCGCTCACTTCCCGCTGGTGGTGCAGGTCGAGGCTCATGAGCGGTTCGTCGCACAGCAGCAGCGTCGGATCGTCGGCGAGGGATTGGGCGACTCGCAGGCGCTGCTGCTCGCCGCCCGAGAGGGTGCCGAGGGGTCGGTCGGCATAGGCGTGGGCTCCGACCGCGGTGAGCAGGGCATCCACGCGATCGCGGTCGGCGCGCGTCGCGATCGGCGGGCCCCAGCGGTGACCGTTGACGCCCAGCATGACCAGGTCGCGGCCGCGCAGGGGAGTGCCCGGCGGCACGATCTTCTGCTGGGGAATGTAGCCGACGCGGCGTGCGCCACGACGAGCGGGATGCCCGGCCACGAGCACCTCGCCCGCGTCGAGCCGCTGCTGCCCGAGCATCGCGCGCAGCAGGCTCGTCTTGCCCGAGCCGTTCGCGCCGAGGACGGCGAGGAACTCGCCGGGCGCGATGTCGAGGTCGAGCCCGCTCCACAGCCCGCGGCCGCCGAAGCCGAGAGCCCCACCGCGGATGCTGAGAACCGGGGCGGGGCGTTCGGAGCCGAGAGTGTCGGGGGTCACGCGGCCGTCAGCGCCGACTCCACGGCCTCGACGTTCGCGCGCATCCATGACACGTAGTCTTCCCCCTCCGGGAGGGTTTCGACGAACGAGACCACCGCGATGCCCGCGGACTCGGCCGCGTCGCGCACGCGCTGCGTCTCCGGGCTCTCGGTCTGCTCGTTGTAGGCGAGCAGGCGCACGTCTCCCGAGTCGATGAGGTCGAGGGTCTGCTGGAGCGCGAGCGGGGGTACGTCGGCACCCTCCTCGATCGCCTCGGAGAACTCCTCGGGCGTGCCGTCCTCGAAGCCGAGCTCGGCCAGCAGGTACACGGGCACGGGCTCCGTCGCGGCGACGGTGCCGCCCCCGAGGGAGCCGGCGAGCGCCTCCATGTCGGCCTCGAGGGACTCGAGGTCGGTCAGGAAGGCGGCGAGGTTGCTCTCGTAGGAGGCCGCGTTGCCGGCGTCCGTCTCCACGAGCGCCTCGGTGATGGCCTCGGCCACGTGCGCGATGCTGTGCACGTCGTACCAGACGTGCTCGTTGAGACCCTCGATGATGTGGCCGTGGTCCTCGGCGTGCTCGTCCTCGGCGTGCTCGTCGTCGGCGTGCTCCTCGTCGCCGTGAGCATCCTCAGCGTGGTCCTCCTCGAGGAGGCCACTCGTTTCGACGGCGGAGATGACGATGGCGCTCGAGCCGGAACCCTCGACGAGCACGTCGACGAAGGGGTCGTACCCGCCGCCGTTCTCGATGACGATGTCGGCGTTCGCGATCGCCAGCTGGTCCTGGGCGCTCGCCTCGTAGCTGTGCGGGTCGATCGCGGCGCTGTCGATGATGCTCGTGACGGTCGCGAGGTCGCCCGCGAGCGACTGCGCGATGTCGCCGTACACGTTCGTGGAGGCGACGATGGAGAGGCCTTCGGCGTCCTCCGCCGGCGCGGGGCTCGCGCAGCCGGCGAGGGCGACAGCGGCGGCGCTGCCGATGAGCAGGGCGGCCAGGGATCGGGCGAGCGAGGTCATGGAGAAAGAGTACGTCTTATCGAGAACGGTTGTCAAAACCATTCTCAATAAGATCGTGCGAGGTTCGTCTCGGCGCTGCTTCAGGCTGTGCCGCTAGCGTGCGCGCATGTCGAACCGCTGGCTCATGCTCTCCATGACCGGGATGCACCGCGCTCTTGTGCGCCTGACGGGCGGTCGCCTCGGTTCGAGGCTCGGCGCGATGCCCGTCATCGAGCTCACGACGCGGGGCCGCCGCACCGGTGCCGAGCGCACGACGCTGCTGACCATCGCCGCGCGCACCGGCAACACCTTCGTGGTCGTGGCCTCCCGCGGGGGCGACGACGCGCATCCCGCCTGGTACCTCAACCTCGTCGACGACCCGGACGTGCGCGTCGGGAAGCCGGGCAAGGAGTCTCGTCCGATGCTTGCGCGGGTCGCCGGCGACGCCGAGCGCGAGCGGCTGTGGCCCGAGATCGTGCGCGCCTACCGCGGCTACGCGGCATACCAGCGCAAGACCACGCGGCGGATTCCGCTCGTGATCCTCGAACCGCTCGCCCGCACGACGTAGAACGCGAGCGGTGCAGCGCTCGCGCGGCGTCAGTCGAGCAGCAGCGCGGGCTCCTCGATGATGCTCGCAACGTCCGCCAGGAAGCGGCTCGCGACATCCCCGTCCACCACACGGTGATCGAACGAGGCTCCGAGCGTGGTGACGAAGCGCGGGCGCACCTCGCCGTCGACGACCCACGGCTTCTTCTTGATCGTGCCGAGCGCGACGATCGCGACCTCCCCGGGGTTGAGGATGGGCGTTCCCGTGTCCATGCCGAAGACGCCGATGTTGGTGATCGTGATCGTGCCGTCGGCCATGTCGGCGGGCTGCAGCTTGCCGTCGCGCGCCGTGAGGGTCATCTGCTCGATCGACTGAGCGAGCTCGCGCAGCGTGAGGTCCTGCGCGTTCTTGATGTTCGGCACGACGAGCCCGCGAGGCGTCGCGGCGGCGAAACCGAAGTTCACGAAGTGGTGCACGATGATCTCGGTGTCGGTCCACGTCGAGTTCACGGTGGGGTTGCGGCGCACCGCCCACATCATCGCCTTCGCCATGACGAGCAGCGGCGATACCTTGATGCCCGCGAAGTCGGGGCTCGCCTTGAGCCGCGCCACGAACTCCATCGTGCGCGTCGCGTCGACGTCGACGAAGACGCTCACGTGCGGTGCCGTGAACGCGCTCTTGACCATGCCCGCGGCGATCGCCTTGCGCACTCCCTTGACGGGGATGCGGTCCTCCCGATCGCTCGGCCACTCGGGCGTCTGAATGTTGCGGAAGACGCTCGCCTGCTGCGCGTGCCGGATGACGTCGTCGCGCGTGACCTCGCCAGCGAGGCCCGTCGCCGGCACCTCGGCGAGATCGACGTCGAGGTCTTTCGCGAGCTTCCGGATCGGCGGCTTCGCGATCACCGGCGCGGCGTCCGAGGCCGGCACGGAGCGCGGCCGGGGCGCAGGCTCCTGGGCAGGCGGGGCGGACGCCGTCGACGGAGCGGGTGCTCCGCGGCGGCGGCGGGAGGCTACGGCACCCTTGGTGCCGTAGCCCACGAGCACGGCGCCGGGCTTCTCGTCGGCCTCGCGATCGATGGTCGAGGCGGTATCGGCGACGGATGCTGCGCTCGCGTCGTCCGCGGGCGCCGCGGGAGCATCCCCCTCGCCCTGCGCCCCCCGCACCGTGATGATCGCCGTGCCGACCTCGACGGTCTGCCCCTCGTCGACGAGGAGCGATTCGACCGTGCCGGCGAAAGGCGACGGCAGCTCGACGAGAGACTTCGCCGTCTCGATCTCGACGAGCACCTGGTTGACGGCCACCGTGTCGCCCGGCTTGACGTGCCACGAGACGATCTCCGCCTCGGTCAGGCCCTCCCCGACGTCGGGGAGCGGAAACTCTGAAACGCTCACGGTGCCTCCAGGGGGTTCGACGCGGCTTCGGTGCGCGGACTCGTGATCAGGCTAGTAGGCGAGTGCGCGGTCGACGGCATGCAGGATGCGATCGACGTCGGGCAGGTAGGCGCCCTCGAGCTTCGCCGGTGGGAAGGGAGTGTCGTAGCCGCTCACGCGCAGCACGGGCGCCTCGAGCGAGTAGAACGCCTGCTCGGTCACCGTCGCCGCGATCTCCGAGCCGATGCTCACCGAGCCCGGCGCCTCCTGCGCGACGACGAGTCGGCCCGTGCGGCGCACCGACTCGAGCAGCGGGGCGTAGTCGATGGGGGAGAGCGAGCGCAGGTCGACGACCTCGATGCTCGTGCCCTCCTCCTCGGCGAGCGCCGCCGCGTCGAGCAGCATGCTCACGATCGCGCCGTGGCCTACGACCGTGATGTCGGTGCCGACGCGCACGACGCGCGACGCGTGGAGCGGGGCGCCGGGGTCGGAGAAGTCGACCTCGCCCTTGGGCCAGTAGCGGCTCTTCGGCTCGAAGAACATGACGGGGTCGGGGCTCGCGATGGCTTCCTGGATCATCCAGTACGCGTCGTGCGGCGTCGCGGGGCTCACGAGCCGCAGTCCCGGCGTGTGCGCGAAGTAGGCCTCGGGGCTCTCCTGGTGGTGCTCGACGGCGCCGATGTGGCCGCCGTAGGGGACGCGGATGACGATGGGCAGCTGCAGGGCGCCCTCGTGCCGCGCCGTGAGCTTGGCGAGCTGCGTCGTGATCTGGTCGAAGCCGGGGAAGATGAAGCCGTCGAACTGGATCTCGCACACCGGGCGGTAGCCGCGCATCGCGAGGCCGATCGCCGTGCCGACGATGCCAGACTCGGCGAGCGGGGTGTCGAGCACGCGGTGCGCGCCGAACCGCTTCTGCAGGCCCTCCGTCACGCGGAACACCCCGCCGAGCGGCCCGATGTCCTCTCCCATGAGCAGAACCTTGTCGTCCGCCTCCATGGCGGCCGCGAGACCCTCGGTGAGGGCCTTCGTCATCGTGAGCGTCTGCACGGTCGCTGCGTCCTCCGCCATCACGCCTCCCCCTCGAACGAGGCCTCGTACTGGGCGAGCCACTCGCGCTGAGCATCCATGACGGGATGCGCCTCGCTGTACACGTGCGCGAACATCGACGCGGCGGCGGGCGGCTCGAGCGCGAGCGTGCGAGCCCGCGCGTCGGCGGCGACGTCCTCCGCCTCCTCGGCGACGCTCGCGAAGAAGGCGTCGCCCTCGCCCTGCGCGCGCAGGTAGGTCTCGAAGCGGCTGATCGGGTCGCGCTCCTGCCAGTAGCGGAACTGCTCCTCGTCGCGGTACTTGCTCGGGTCGTCGCTCGTCGTGTGGGCCCCGATGCGGTAGGTGAGCGCCTCGATGAAGCGCGGACCCTTGCCGCTGCGCGCCGCGTCGAGGTTCGCGGCGGTCACGGCGTAGCTCGCGAGCACGTCGTTGCCGTCGATCTGCACGCTCTCGATGCCGAAGCCGCGCGCACGGTGGAAGAGCGGTGTGCGCGACTGCACCCGCACGGGCACCGAGATCGCCCAGTGGTTGTTCTGCAGGAAGAACACCTGCGGCGTTTGGTAGCTCTGCGCGAAGACGTAGGCCTCGTTGACGTCGCCCTGGCTCGTCGCGCCATCGCCGAAGTAGACCATGACGGCCGTGTCGACGTCGGGGTCACCCGTGCCGACCTTGCCATCGAACGCGACGCCCATCGCGTAGCCGGTCGCGTGGAGCGCCTGCGAGCCGATCACGAGCGTGTAGAGGTGGAAGTTGCCGGTCTCCTCCGGAACCCAGCCGCCGTGCGTCTGGCCGCGCAGCATGGCGATGATGCGCACGGGGTCCAGGCCGCGGATGTAGCCGACGGTGTGCTCGCGGTAGGCGGGAAAGAGGTGGTCCTGGGCCTTCGCGGCGAAGCCCGAGCCTGCCTGCGCGGCCTCCTGTCCGATGCTCGGCACCCACAGGGCGAGTTGGCCTTGGCGCTGCAGGTTGCCCGCCTCGATGTCGAAGCGGCGCATGACGCTCATGACGCGGTGGAACTCGCGCAGCTGGTCGTCGCCGAGCGCGTCGACGTAGGGAAGGTACTGCTCGGTGGCGTCGCTCGCGACGCGCTGGCCGTCGGGTGCCAGCAGCTGGAGGGTGTCGGCCGTGTACGACATGGATTCCACTCTAGGCCCGCGACGCGGTGCCCCGGTCAGAGGGTGCGGACAACCTCGCCGCAGATTCTGAGGAGGGTCGCGACAGACTCCTCCTCGCCGATGGAGACGCGGATGCCCTCGGGCGGGAAGGCGCGCACGACGAGACCGGCGGCGCCGAGCGCCTCCGCGATGCGGGATGTTCCGTCTCCCGTCGGCAGCCACACGAAGTTGCCCTGGCTCACGGGCACGGCCCAGCCCTGCTCGCGCAGTGCCTCCTGCACGCGTGCGCACCGCTCGGCGAGCACGCCCACGTTCGCCAGCAGCTCGTCCTCCACCTCGAGCGCCGCGAGCACGGCGCGCTGCGCGGCCTCCGTGACGCTCAGGGGGATGGCCGCGCTGCGAGCGGCGTCGAGGATCGGCGCCGGCCCGATGCCGTACCCCACGCGCAGCCCCGCGAGACCGTAGGCCTTCGAGAAGGTGCGCAGCACGACGAGGTTCGGGTAGCGGCGCAGCAGCGCGGCACCGTCGACGGCACTGGAATCGCGCACGAACTCGGCGTAGGCCTCGTCGAGCACGACGAGCAGGCTCGGCGGCACGGCGGCCATGAGCTCGGCGAACTCCTGCGCCCCGACCACGGTGCCCGTCGGATTGTTGGGCGAGCAGATGATGAGCACGCGCGTGCGGTCGGTGATCGCGTCGCGCATCGCGGGCAGGTCGTGCCGGGCATCCTCGGTGAGCGGAACGCGCACGCCGACCGCACCTGCCACCGTGATGAGGCCCGGGTACGCCTCGAAGCTGCGCCAGGCGTGCACGACCTCGTCCCCGGCACCGGCGGCGGCCGAGATGAGCTGCGAGAGCACCGAGACGGAGCCTGCGCCCACGACGACCTCGTCGGTCGTCACGCCGTGCCGCGCGGCGAGGCGCTCGCGCACGGCGAGAGCCGAGGCATCCGGGTATCGATTGATGTCGAGGTCGCGAATCGCGGCCAGCACGGCGGGGTGCGGCGGGAAGGGGTTCTCGTTCGAGGAGAGCTTGAAGGCGTCGGCCGCGGCGGGCTTGCCCTGCTTGTAGGCGGGCAGCGCCACGATCTCGGGGCGCAGGCGCACGGCGCGCGCGGCCTCGAACAGGGCATCGGTGGGGGCGTCGGTGCGGGCGTCGGTCACGCCCTCAGCCTACGTCGCGACGCCCGCGGTTCACCCGCTGCTCATTGCGGGCGCGGGGCGCAGGTGGGCATAGTGGAGTCATGAAGCGATTCCTCGTGCGACTGCTCATCAACTCGGTGGCTCTGTGGCTCACCACCCTCATCGTCACGGGGGTCGAGGTGGTCTCGTACGGCCCGGAGGGCGACACGCTCGCCTACGTGCTCACGCTCCTGCTCGTCGCCTTCATCTTCGGCCTCGTGAACGGCATCATCGGCAACCTCATCCGCATCGTGGCCTTCCCCCTCTACATCCTCACGCTCGGGCTCATCGCGCTCCTCGTGAACGGCCTCCTGCTGCTGCTCGTCGCGTGGATCTCCGACCTCATCGGCTTCGGTCTCACCGTCGAGACCTTCTGGTGGGGCGTGCTCGGTGCGGTCGTGCTGGGTCTGCTGAGCTGGCTTATCGGCATCCTGCTGCGGCCCATCGTGGGGCGCTCGCGCTGACTCTGGCCTGACCCGCCCGGAGCCCGCGGGCCCGGGAGCTCGGGGACTCCGGCGGCGCTCGCGTTCCTTGCGGTCATGACGGCGGGATGCGCGTGGCCGTGAACCGCAGGACGGTCCCCTGCGCGCCGCCCCCGCCCGAACCCGGCAGGGCGTCGACGCGGGTGCGCAGCTCGTCGATCGTGGAGGCGTCCACGCGCTCAGCAGTCGCGCGGTAGCGGTCGAGGTCGTGCGCGGCGAGGGCGCCCGTCGCTCCCGCGGCGCTCGCGGTGCCGGCACGCAGCGCCTCGCTCTGCACGACGAGCGCCTCCGTCTCGCGACGCACCCCCGACAGTCCCGGCACGAGGTCTTCGCGGTGCTCGATGACGATCGCCGGATAGTCGCCGAGCACGGGCAGATCGCCGCTCGGCGAGCCGACCGTGACGAGACCGGCCGTGGTCCACTCGCCCGACTCGGCCAGTCGCGTCGCGATCGCGCCGCCCTGCGAGTAGCCGGTGAACACGACGCTCGAATCGCCCGTCGCGCCGGCCGCCGCGAGGGCGCTGCGTACCGCCTGCAGCGAGGAGGCGTCCTGGTCGGCGACGAGGGCGGCGTTGCTCGCCATGTCCCACGGCTGCGCGCCGCCGAGAACCGCCGTCGAGTCGGTGCCGGCGATGTACACCTCGAAGTGCGCCCCGTCGGGTCCTTCGTAGCGCTCGACGCGCACGGGGGCACTCGCGTCGGGGATGCGGTGCACGCGCTCAGCGACCGAGCCCGGCGCTGCGATCACCGTGCCGGCGGGAGCGCCGCCGGCGGTCGCACCGCCCGAGCGGCGCAGATCGGTGACCACGGGCTCGACCCGCACGGGCGCCGTGCCGCGCACGCCCGCGAGCGTCGCGAGGCCGAGCACGGCCGTGGCCGCACCGGAGACGCCGGAGAGCCCGAGACCGGTCTCGCCCAGCGCGGCGACCAGGGGCGGGGGAACACCGACAGCGCCGAGTGCGGCGTCGTCGACGAGCGTGAGAACCCAGCGCATCGCCTCGACGAGTTGCGGTTCGCTGAGCGGGCGGTCGCCCCCGGGGGCCGCAGCGACGGCGGTCGCGACGAGCGCCTGGCGGTGCTCTTCGGGCAGCAAGCGCCAGCCCGCGGCGATCATGCCCGCACCGGTGAGCACGCCGGGCAGGATCACGAGCCCGAGGCGGCTTGCGAGCCAGCTCGCTGCAGCCGCGTAGTGCGCGGCGAGGCTCTCGAGCCACGAGCCCAGGGTGCGCTCGGTCTGGCCGGCGACCTCCGCTACAGACTGCACGGCGGCGGCGAGCCACGCCAGATCCTCCGCGAGGACGAGCAGCGCGTGCTCGTCCTGCTCGAGCTCGAGCGCGAGGCTCGCGTCGACGCTCGAGCGCACACCCCGCACGCGCATGGCCTGATCGCTGCAGACCGAGGAGGCCGCTCGCAGGGCATCACGGCGCGCGAGAAGCGCCTCGGGCGCGACGACAGTCGTGCCGCCTCCGCGGATGATGAGCGGAGCATCCTCGGTCGTCAGTGATGGCTGAGGGTGCGGCGCTCTGCCCGTCCTGTCCTCCTGCGGCCAGGCCGTCTCGGTCACGGGGCCGCCTCGAGGCGCCCGGCAGCACCGAGCAGGGCGTCGCTCGCGACCTCGCACGATGCCGCGACCCGGCGCACGCGCCCCAGCTGCACCATGAGGGCCTCCTCGAAGGCGCGCTGCGCGGGCCCGCGCCAGTCGCTCGCGACCTCGCCGGGCGGGAGGCGGGGCACGAGCTCGCGCAGGCTCGCCGCGACGTCGGCCATGATGCGCGATCGTGCGCGCAGAAGCTCTGCCTCGAGGGCACTCACGGGCTCTCCTCCCTGCCGGTTTCCGGTGCCGAGCGCGGGTGCGCCCCGCCATGGTGCCGAGCACGTGCGCTCCACGATCGCCACCCCGAGCGATGGGGAGGCGACGGCGGGCAGGGCCCGCGTGTGGAGGAGGGGGAACTGGGACACAATGGGGGCATGAGCTTCGACCGGGTGCAGCGGGAGCCCGGTCTGTTCTGCATCTGCTTCGTATGCACGGGCAACATCTGCCGCTCGCCCATGGCCGAATCGGTCTTCCGCTCCCTCATCCAGGCGCGCGGACTACAGAACCGTGTGAGCGTGCGCTCCGCCGGCACAGGGGAGTGGCACGTCGGCGAGCACAGCGACGATCGCACTCTCGCCTCGCTGCAGGCTCGCGGCTACGAGGGTCGCGGCCACCGCGCGCGGCAGTTCGACGTCGACTGGTTCGACGACCTCGACCTCGTGATCGCCTTCGACCGCAGCCAGGAGCGCATCCTCAAGAACTGGGCGCCGAGCGATGAGGCCCGGTCGAAGGTGCACCTCCTCATGAGCTTCGACCCCGACAACGGCGGCGTGCTCGACGTGCCCGACCCCTACTGCTCCGACGCCGCGATGTTCGACACGGTGCTCGGCATGATCGAACGCGCGTGCGAAGCGCTGTTCCGCCAACTCGAACCCGGACTTCGACAGGGAGCCTCATGAGCCCGCTCAGCATCCAACCCCTCAGCCCGCTCGACGGCCGCTACCGCGAGCAGGTCGCGGGGCTCGGCGAGCACCTCTCCGAGGCGGGCCTCAATCGGGCGCGCATCCAGGTCGAAGTCGAGTGGCTCATCCACCTCACCGACCACGGGCTGTTCGGGGCGCGTCGACTCACCGCCGACGAGGCGCGCCAGCTGCGCCACATCGTCACCGACTTCGACGACGCTGCGATCGACGACCTCGCGCGGCGAGAGGCCGTCACGCGGCACGACGTCAAGGCTGTCGAGTACTACGTGCGCGACCGCCTCGCCGACCTCGGGCTCACCGAGATCGCCGAGCTCACCCACTTCGCCTGCACGAGCGAAGACGTCAACAACCTCGCCTACGCCCTCACGATCCGCGCCGCCGTGCGCGACGTCTGGATGCCCCGCGCCCGCGAGGTCGTCGCCGCGCTGCGCGAGCGCGCGCTCGCGCTGCGCGAGACGCCCATGCTCGCCCACACGCACGGGCAGCCGGCGACGCCGACGACCGTGGGCAAGGAGCTCGCGGTGACCGTCCACCGCCTTGAGCGCCTTCTCGCCTCGGTCGACGAGGTCGAGTACCTGGGCAAGTTCTCCGGTGCGACCGGCACGTTCTCGGCGCACCTGGCCGCGGACCCCGAGCACGACTGGATCGGAGCATCCCGCGATTTCGTCACGGGGCTGGGCCTCACCTGGAACCCGCTCACGACCCAGATCGAGTCGCACGACTGGCAGGCGCAGCTCTACCAGCGCATCGCCCACACCGGCCGCGTGCTGCACAACCTCTGCACCGACGTGTGGACGTACATCTCGATGGGCTACTTCCGGCAGATCCCGCAGCCGGGTGCGACCGGGTCGTCGACGATGCCGCACAAGATCAACCCGATCCGCTTCGAGAACGCCGAGGCGAACCTCGAGCTCTCGGCGGCGCTGCTCGACTCCCTCGCCACGACGCTCGTCACGTCGCGCCTGCAGCGCGACCTCACCGATTCGACGACGCAGCGCAACATCGGCGTCGCCCTCGGGCACTCGGTTCTCGCGCTCGACAACATTCTCAAGGGGCTCGGCGAGATCGCGATCGATGAGGATGCCCTGGCTCGCGATCTCGAGGGCAACTGGGAGGTTCTCGCCGAGGCCATCCAGACCGTCATCCGCGCCGAGGTGACCGCGGGGCGCAGCTCGATCGCCGACCCCTACGCGATGCTCAAGGAGCTCACGCGCGGCCATCGCGTCGGCGGCGATGAGCTGCGCGCCTTCATCGAGCGGCTCGACATCCCCGCCGAGGCGAAGGCTCGACTGACCGCGCTGAGCCCCGCCACCTACGTGGGCCTGGCCTCGCAGCTCGTGGACTACATCGAGCCGGCAGGCGGGTAGCGACGCGCGGGAGTCCTCGCTGCGGAGACTGCTCTAGTCGTGCGGGGTGTCCGGCGGCGCCTCGCCGTCGGCGGGCTTGTTGGGCGTGACCGCAAGCATGAGCATCGCGAGCACGACGAGGTCGAACACGAAGGTGCCGCCGAAGAACAGCAGCGACAGCACGAGGTCGCGCGTGACGAGGAAGATCACGCCGCCGAGGAAGACGGCGACGAGCGCGGCCAGGCCGACGAGTTCGGCGGGGCGCAGCTTCTCGCGCCGGCGGGGTTCAGTCATGACGCGGTGTGCTCCTTCAGCTGTGTAGACCACCGCGCGCTCAAGCCCGCGATGACGAGGAAGACGCCGAGGACGACGGCGTAGGCGCCGAAGAAGCCGACGGCGCTCACGGGGTCGCCGACGAAGGCGAGCACGACGGCGAGCGCGAGCGTGCCCGCTCCGATCACGACGGCATCGCGGGCGAGCGCGCTGCGGTCGCGGTGACGGATGCCCCACACGAGTTCGAGGCCCCCCGCGAGCACGGCGAACCCGCCGACGAGCAGCACGAGCATGCCGAGCCCCGCGGTCGTGGTGGTCGCGACGACGAGGAGCGCGAGGAGGCCCGCGATACCCGTGATCACCGCGAGTCCGCGGTGGAGGAGCTTGAGGGGCTCGCCCCGCCGCATGCGCACGTCGGTGAGGACGAGGACGGCCGCCGTGGCGAGGCCGAAAGCGCCGAGCATGATGAGCCCGATGAGCGCGGAGTGGTCGGCGATGAAGGTGATGCTGAGCCCGACGATGAGGGCGGGGACGGCGCGTAGGACGGGGGCCAGCCAGAGAGAACGGGGGGCGGCGCTCGCGTCGGCGGAGGGCGCGGTGGTCATGGGCCCATCGTAGAGCCGCGCGCCGAGAGGCACCTGCGCGTGCTTCCGGGTTCAGGCGGGCCGCAAGCGCTCTACACGCGAGGCATGTCGGCGAAGCGCGACAGGTGGCCCTGGAAGGCGACCGTGATCGTGTTGGTGGGGCCGTTGCGGTTCTTCGCGACGATGAGGTCGGCCTCGCCGGGGCGGGCGCTCTCCTTCTCGTACGCGCTGTCGCGGTGCAGGAGGATCACCATGTCGGCGTCCTGCTCGAGCGATCCCGACTCGCGCAGGTCGCTGAGGGCGGGCATCTTGTCGGCACGCTGCTCGGGCCCGCGGTTGAGCTGCGAGAGAGCGACGACCGGCACCTGCAGCTCCTTGGCGAGGAGCTTGAGTGCACGGGAGAACTCGCTCACCTCCTGCTGGCGAGACTCGACACGCTTGCCGCTCGTCATGAGCTGCAGGTAGTCGATGATGACCATCTTGAGACCCACGGTCTGCTTGAGGCGACGGCACTTGGCGCGAATCTCGGGCAGCGTCATGTTGGGGCTGTCGTCGAGGTAGAGCGGGGCATCCGCAATGCGACCGCGCGTCGCGGCGATCTTCGTCCAGTCGTTCGTCTCGAGCGTGCCCTTGCGCATGGAGTGCAGCGGAATGGCCGCCTCGGCCGAGAGCAGGCGCATCGCGATCTCGCTGCGCCCCATCTCGAGGGAGAACACGATCGTGGGCAGGTCGTGCTTGATCGCGGAGGAGCGCGCGAGGTCGAGCGCGAGCGTCGACTTGCCGAGCGCGGGTCGGGCGGCGATGAGCACGAGCTGGCCGGCGTGGAGGCCGTTCGTGAGGGCGTCGAGGTCGTGGAAGCCGGTCGGCACGCCCGTCATCTTGCCGTCGAGCCCGCGAGCGGCCTCGATCTCATCGATCGCCTCGCCGACCGCCTCGGTGAGCGGCACGTAGTCCTCCGACTGCGAATCACCGGAGACGTTGTAGATCTCGGCCTGCGCGCTGTTGACGAGGTCGGTGACCTCGCCCTCGCTCGCGTAGCCCATCTGCACGATGCGGGTGCCGGCCTCGACGAGTCGGCGCAGCACCGCCTTCTCGGCGACGAGAGAGCCGTAGTAGCCCGCGTTGGCGGCGGTCGGCACGATGCCCGTGAGGGTGTGCAGGTAGTCGGCGCCGCCCGCCTTCGTGAGCGACGCGGTCTTCGTGAGCTCGTCGGTGACCGCGATGACGTCGGTGGGCTCGCCGTGCGAGTACAGCGAGAGGATCGCCTCGAAGATCACCTCGTGCTTGGGCAGGTAGAAGTCGAGGCCGCGCACGGCCTCGATGACGTCCGCTACGGCGTCCTTGCTCAGCAGCATGCCGCCGAGCGCGCTCTGCTCGGCGAGGAGGTCGTGCGGCGGGACGCGATCGGCGGATCGATACTCGGCGGTGCCCCGCGACTCGGAGGAGCCGCGACCGTCGGTCGCGGTGGAGATGTGTGCGATGGACACTGCTTCCCCTCCCCGGTGCGACGCGGAGCCCTGGTCAGGAGGGCCCGTCGCGCGTGACGTGTTGTGTGGTGGACACCAGTGTGCCCAGGTTCGTTCTACTCCCCGCCGCCGACATTCCGATCGCGGAAGAAGAGTGGGAGGGGGAGAGACGGTTCACTGTAGGGACGGGCGCGGGAACCCCTCAAATCGGCCTGTGGATAACTCTGTGGAGGGATTCCGCGAAACGCCGGTGATGATGTGAGCAGTCTGTGGACTGGCCTGTGGAGTATCCGTGGATTTTTTCGAGCAAATGCCACTTGATCAGGGTTTTTTCTCTCACACCTCTGTGTGCAGAAAGAGGTCTCAACCCCCACCTGAACCTTCGGGCGGTCGCCGTCCCTACTGTGCACAAACACGCCGTTGCACACTTGACAGCGGGCATGCAGAAGGGGTACCCGCCACCAGGCGGATACCCCTTCGAGGTCGTGCTGCGGCGGCTAGGACGCGGCGACGACGCGCAGAGTGATCGTCGCGACGATGCCGTCGCGCAGCTTGAGGATCGCCTCGTGGTCTCCCGTCGACTTCACGGGGGAGACGATCTCGATCATGCGCTTGTCGACCTGTCCGTGGCCGGCAGCGGCCACGGCATCCGCGACATCGCCGGTCTTGACCGAGCCGAACAGGCGACCCTCGGAGCCCGCCTTGACGGCGAGCGTCACGGGGTTGGCCTCGAGCCGTGCCTTGAGATCCTGAGCCTCCTCGATCGTGGCGTGCTCGCGCGCGGCGCGAGCGGCCTTGATCGTCTCGATCTGCTTCTCGCCACCGCGCGACCACGCGACGGCCAGACCCTGAGGGATGAGGTAGTTGCGGGCGTACCCGTTCTTGACCTCGATGACATCACCGGGGGCGCCGAGGCCCGTGACGTCCTGCGTGAGGATGAGCTTTGACATCGTGTGCTCCCTAGCGTCCCGCGCCTGCGTACGGCAGCAGGGCCATCTCGCGCGCGTTCTTGACGGCGCGGGCGATGAGGCGCTGCTCCTGCACGGAGACTCCGGTGATACGGCGGGCGCGGATCTTCCCGCGCTCCGAGATGAACTTGCGGAGGGTGGCGACGTCCTTGTAGTCGATGATGCCGACCCGGATCGCCTTCGCGGGCGCGGCGTTCTTCGCGCCCTTGCCACCGCGTGGCTTGCGGCGGTCGCCGCTGCTCTTTCCTGCCATGGTGTTGTTGTCCTTCGGTACTAGTCGTGAGGTTGTCGGTAGGCCGCCGTCGAGGCACGCGGCCTAGAAGGGGGTGTCGTCAGAGAACGAGCCGGGCGTGTTCCACACGTCGCCGCCGGACGCCGACTGCTGACCCGAGTTCGTGGGAGCATTCGAGGATGCGCCCCACGGCTCGTCAGCGGGAGCGCCGCTGCGCGCGCCGCCGGCGCCGCCGCTGCCACTGCTCGTGCGCGTAACCTGAGCCGTCGCATAGCGGAGGCTCGGGCCGATCTCGTCGATGTCGAGCTCGATGGAGGTGCGCTTCTCGCCCTCCTTCGTCTCGTACGAGCGCTGCTTGAGGCGGCCCTGCGCGATGACGCGGCTGCCCTTCGTCAGGGTGCTCGCGACGTGCTCGGCGAACTCGCGCCAGACGCTCGCGCGCAGGAAGAGGGCTTCGCCGTCCTTCCACTCGTTCGACGCGCGGTCGTAGGTGCGAGGAGTCGACGCGATCGTGAAGTTCGCCACCGCAAGCCCGCTCTGCGTGTACCGCAGTTCAGGGTCGGCCGTGAGGTTGCCCACGACGGTGATGATCGTCTCGTTCGCCATGACTACTCCGCTGCCTTGGCGGCGGGCGCCTTCCCCGCGGCTGCGGCGCGTGCCGCCTTGGCCTCGGCGCGCGCGGCGTTCTCGGCGTTGATCGACTCGGCGCGCGCGGCGGCCTCCTCGGAGCGGAGGACCTTCGTGCGCATGACGGCCTCGCTGAGCTTGAGCTGACGATCCAGCTCCTGCGTCGTGGCCGAGGTCGCCGTGAAGTTCACGACGGCGTAGATGCCCTCGTTCTTCTTGTTGATCTCGTAGGCCAGTCGGCGGCGGCCCCAGATGTCGACGTTCTCGACCGTTCCGCCGTCGTTGCGCACGACTCCCAGGAACTTGTCGAGGCTCGGAGCGACAGTGCGCTCATCGATCTCGGGGTCGAGAATGACCATCAATTCGTACTGATGCATGACTCACCCACCTCCTTCGGACTCGAACGGCTGCAGACGGTCTGCAGCAGGAGGGTATGGCATCGTGTCGCCGGGCAGAGCCCGGACAACCTTCGCAGTCTAGTCCGATGCCTCTCGGGACTCAAACCACCGGCGCAACCGCCGCTCCGCCTCCTCCTCGCCGAGCGGTCCCTCGTCGAGGCGCAGTTCGAGCAGGAACCGGTAGGCCTCGCCGACGAGGGGCCCGGGGGGCACGTCGAGAACGGCCATGATGCGCTCGCCGTCGAGGTCGGGCCTGATGGCGGCGAGCTCCTCCTGCTCCGCGAGCCGCGCGATGCGCTCCTCGAGCTCGTCGTAGGCGCCGCGCAGTCGCGCTGCCCTGCGCCGATTGCGCGTCGTGACGTCCGCGCGGGTGAGGATGTGCAGTCGCTCGAGCTCGTCCTCGGCGTCCCGCACGTAGCGGCGCACACCCGAGTCGGTCCAGGGCGCATCGCTGTACCCGAAGAACCGCAGGTGCAGCTCGATGAGCCTGCTCACGCGCTTGATGGTGTCGTTGTCGAAGCGCAGCGCTGTCAAGCGCTTGCGCGCGAGCTTCGCGCCGACGACGTCGTGGTGGTGGAAGGTCACGACGCCGCCCGATTCGACTCGCTTGGTCGCGGGCTTGCCGATGTCGTGCAGCAGAGCGGACAGCCGCAGGACGAGGTCGGGAGGCGTCCCAGAGCCAGTCGTCGCGCCCGCTCGTGCGCCCTCGAGCTCGATCGCCTGGTCGAGAACCGTGAGCGAGTGCTCGTAGACGTCCTTGTGATGCGCGTGCTCGTCCACCTCCAGGCGGAGGGCGGGCAGCTCGGGCAGCACGACCTCCGCGATGCCCGTCGCCACGAGCAGTTCGAGTCCCCGTCGCGGGGCCGCTGTCAGGAGCAGCTTGGTGAGCTCGTCGCGCACGCGCTCCGCCGAGATGATCTGTAGCCTCTCCCGCATGCTGTGCATGGCGACCACGACAGCGTCGTCGACCTCGACCTCGAGCTGCGCGGCGAACCGCGCCGCGCGCAGCATGCGCAAGGGGTCGTCCCCGAACGAAGACTCGGCCGTGCCCGGTGTCGCCAGCCGGTGCGCGAGGAGGTGCTCGAGCCCACCCGTCGGGTCGACGAGGGTGAGCTCCGGCAGGCGCAGGGCCATCGCGTTGATCGTGAAGTCGCGACGGACGAGATCCCCCTCGAGGGTGTCGCCGAAGGCCACCTCGGGCTTGCGCGAATCCGCGCCGTACGCATCGCTCCGGTAGGTCGTGATCTCGACGGTCGTGCCGCCCAGGCGCGCGCCGATCGTGCCGAAGGCGCGCCCGATGTCCCAGTGGGCATCCGCAACGGGGCCCACGATCCTGACGATGTCGTCGGGGCGCGCCGAGGTGGCGAAGTCGAGATCGTTGACCGGTCGCCCGAGAAAGGCATCGCGCACGGGGCCGCCCACGAGCGCCAACTCGTGACCCGCCGACTGGAAGCGCTCGGCGAGAGCCAGAATGGCGGGATCCGAGGCCAGGGTCTGCAGTCGGGTGACGGCCGCAGCCACGCTCTCCATAGTCACCAGAGTCTAGACTTCATCGCATGTCGGTCGAGCGGGGGCACAGGGGCTCCCGCGCGACATCTCCCCGAATCGCGTCGAGCGCTGTCACCCTTCTGCTCGCGGTGGGCGTCGCCCTCGGAATTTTTCCTCTCCCCCCGGTTGCTCCCGCAAGTGCGACGGTGTCAGATGCCGAGGCCGACGGCATCGCGGTCGTCGCCGCGCCGGCCGAGGCAGGGCTCGTGCGCCAGGGCACGATGCTCACCGTGCGCGTCACCGTGCGCAACGACACCGCACAGACCCTCCCCGCCGGCGAGGTCGTGCTCTCCGTCGACCCCGCGGTGGCGACCGGCCGGGAGCTCTCGGCGTGGTTCGATGAGGATGCTCCGCCCGCGCTCGACCGCGCGGTGGCCCGCGACACGGTGAGGGCTCTCGAGCCCGGCGCGGTCGCGGTGCTCGATCTGCGGGTCGGGGCCGGTGAGCTCGGCGTCGACGATCGCTCGGGACCGCGCCGAGCCCTCGTCGAGCTGCGCGCCGATGGCGCCGTGCTGGGTTCCGACCCGACCTCGGTCGTGTGGCTGTCCGCAGCAGAACCTCTTCCGGTAGGACGGTCGGCGATCGTCCTGCCGCTCACGACTCCTGGCATCGAGACGGCGCTCCTCTCCACGGAGCAACTCGCACGGCTCACGGCGGAGGGCGGTTCCCTCACGAGAACCCTCGACGCGGCGGCCGAGCATGACGTCACGCTCGCACTGGACCCGCGCATCGTCGCCTCGACGCGCATCCTCGGCGAGGACGCACCTGAGAGCGCGAGCGCGCTGCTCGAGCGGCTCGAGGCCAGCGAGGGGGACTCCTTCGCCCTCGCCTGGGCCGATGCCGACCCCGCGCTCCCCGTCCTCGCCGGTGCCGCGCCGCTCGAGGCCCCTGATCGCGCTCCCGAGGGGGACGCGCAGTCGTCACGCGAGGATTTCGCCGCGTGGACGCACGCGACGACCGCGGTCGCCTGGCCCTCCGCGCCCACCACCTCCGATGAGGCCCTCGCCGCACTCGTCGAATCCGGAGCGCAGACGATCCTCGCGCCGAGCTCTCGCCTCTCGAGCGGGGGACCGCTGCTGACCGTCGAGGGCTCCCGCGTGCTCTCGGTCGACAGTGCCCTGTCCACCGCGCTCGCCGACGCCGCGTCAGCGCGATCCTCCCAGGCCTGGACGAACGCGGTCGCTCGCGCGAGTGCGCTGCTCGCGGCCGCCGCCGCCGAGGAGCGGGACGTCATCGGCGCCGTCGACCGCGACGCGAGGAGCGCCCTGCGTCTGACCGACCTCCTCGACGCGCTCGACGCGCTGCCGTGGCGCACCTCCGCGTCTCTCTCGACCCTCCTGCTAGGCACACCCAGTGGCGCGGCCGACGTGAACGACGAACCAGCCGACGACGCACTCACCGAGGCCATCGCGAGCGCACTCGCCGCCGAAGAGGCCGATCGCGCTTTCGCGAGCATCACGGCTGATCCGGCAGCACTCATCGCGGAGCGGCGCCTCGAGCTGCTCGCCGCGTCCTCGCCCGGGTGGGCCCACGAGCGCATGGATGCCCTCGCCGGCTTCGTCGCGTCCTCCGAGCGACTGAGGTCGTCGGTTCAGGTCGTCGACAGCAGCCCGATCCTGCTGCTGACTGACCGCACCTCCGTGCCGATCACGATCCAGAACGCGCTCGATACAACGGTGACCGTGTTCGTGAGCGTTGCCCCCGCCACGGGTCAGCTGCGCGTGCTCGACCAGCGCGTCGAGGTCACGCTCGAGCCCGACTCGAGCGCTCAAGCGCTCGTTCCTGTCCAATCGCTTACCAACGGCACCGTCGACATCACCGTATCGTTGCGCGACTCCGAGGGCCGCCCTGTCGGAGAGTCCACGAGCTTCGAGCTCAATCTGCAGGCCGGATGGGAGACCGCGGGCACCATCGCCATCGCCGCCGTCATCGCCCTGCTCTTCGCGATCGGCATCATCCGCAACATCCGCAAGCGCCGCCGCCGCCGCGCGGCGAATGAGCGGGAGACGGAGGACGCGTCGTGAGCGCGACACCGTCCCCCGGGGAGCCTGGGCCCGGGGAGCCGGGACCAGAGGCACCGGTGTCAGGGGAGCCGACACCCGGCCCACCCTCGGAGAGCTCGAGCCTTCGACGGGCGAGTCTCATGCTCGCTTCCGGCACGGTCGTCTCCCGTCTCCTCGGCTTTGTGAGCGCCGTCATGCTCACACAGACGATCGGCGCGCTCGGGTCGGGGGCGAACACCTTCGCTCTCGCGAACCAGTTGCCCAACAACATCTACGCGATCATCGCGGGCGGCGTGCTGAGCGCCGTTCTCGTGCCGCAGATCGTGCGAGCCCACAGCCACGCCGACGGGGGTCGCGCCTACCTGAACCGCCTCATCACGGTCGGGCTCGTGGTCTTCCTCCTCGCCGCCGTCATCGCGACCCTCGCCGCGCCCGCCCTCGTCGCGCTGTACGCGAGCCCCGCCGACGGCGCGACCGGTCGAGGATTCACCGAGCAGGAGCTCGCCCTTGCTACAGCCTTCGCGTACTGGTGCCTGCCCCAGGTGCTGTTTTACGCCCTCTACACGCTGTTCGGCGAGGTGCTCAACGCCCGCAAGGTCTTCGGCCCCTTCACGTGGGCACCGGCGCTCAACAACGTCGTCACGATCGCGGGCCTTCTCCTGTTCGGCGTGCTCTTCGACGCCGACGTGCGCGATGCAGCGCAGTGGACCCCCGACATGATCGCCGTCCTGGGAGGCTCTGCCACGCTCGGCGTCGTCTGCCAGGCTCTCGTGCTCCTGCTCTTCTGGCGACGCGCGGGGCTGACGTTCCGCCCCGACTTCCGCTGGCGGGGAGTGGGGCTCGGGGCCACGGGGCGCGCCGCCGGGTGGGTCTTCGCGATGATCGTCGTGATGCAGCTCGGCGGGCTCGTGCAGACGCGCGTCGCCTCCGAGGCGGCCACGGCCGATGATGCCTCGCTCATGGTCATGCGCACGGCGTGGCTGCTGTTCATGCTGCCGCACTCCGTGGTCGTCGTCTCGATGGTGACGGCGTACCTCACGCGCATGAGCGCTCGAGCCCGAGACGGCGACATCGCGGGCATTCGCGAGGACACTCGCACCGCGAGCATCCTCACCGTCCTCTTCATGGCCCTCGCGGCCACTGGCCTCATCGCTCTCTCCGTGCCCATCGCCCGCATCTTCAGCGCCCCCGCCGTCGACCAGATCGCCATCGTGATCGCGGCCTTCGCGGTCGGGCTCGTGCCCTTCAGCGCCTACTTCGTCATCCAGCGCGTCCTCTACGCGCTCGACGACACCCCCCTCGCGTTCTGGCTGCAGGCCGCCCACACCGGCTTCTTCGTCGCCGGAGCGCTCGCGTGCCTCGCGCTGCCCACCGCGTGGATCGTTCCCGGAATCGGTCTCGTCACCTCCGCCGCGGGGGCCTTCCAACTCGTCCTCGGCGCGAGCGCCCTCTCCCGGAGGATCGGCGCCTTCGGCATGAGGACGGTGTGGCTGCGTGTCCTGCAATCGACCGGCGCGGGCGTGCTCGCCCTCGTCGTCGGGCTCCTCGCGAGCGGCGCGCTCGGGGCCTTCGCGCCGGGAGGGTTCGCGCGCGAGACGATCCCGGGTGCGATCGTCACGATCGCGGCCGTCGGCCTCCTCATCGTCGTCGTCTACGCGCTCGCGCTGTGGGTGCTGCGGGTTCCGGAGGCCACGCGTCTCGTCCGTCACGCTCGAGAGCGAGCTCGTCGCCGCCGCTGACATGGCCATCCGGTGAACAGCGCCGGGGCCGGAATAGCGCCGACCTAGACTGTGTTGGCACGGATAGCGTGTCGCACAGCGCGCACGAATCGGCAGTCGAGGGGAATCATGCGTCAGGTCATCATCATCGGGTCCGGCCCCGCCGGCTACACCGCGGCCATCTACGCGGCGCGCGCCAACCTCGAGCCCTTGCTCATCGCCTCGTCCGTCGAGTTCGGCGGCGAGCTCATGAAGACGACCGACGTCGAGAACTTCCCCGGCTTCCCCGAGGGCATCATGGGCCCCGACCTCATGACGCGCATGCAGCAGCAGGCGGAGCGCTTCGGCACCGAGATCGTCTACGACGACGTCACCGAGCTCGAGCTCGGCGGCGACGTCAAGGCCGTCACCCTCGGAAACGGCGACCGCCACGAGGCGCTCGCGATCATCTACGCGACCGGCTCGGCGTACCGCAAACTCGGCCTCGAGGACGAGGAGCGTCTGAGCGGCTACGGAGTCTCGTGGTGCGCCACGTGCGATGGTGCCTTCTTCCGCCAGAAGACCGTCGCGGTCGTCGGCGGCGGCGACTCGGCCATGGAGGAGGCGACCTTCCTCACGCGCTTCGCCGACAAGGTCTACGTCATCCACCGCTCCGAGACGCTCAGGGCCTCCCCGGCGATGCAGGATCGCGCCATGAAGGACCCGAAGATCGAGTTCCTCTTCAACAAGAGCGTTCAGCACATCTACGGCGGCGACCTCGTGACGGGTGTCGGCCTCGTCGACACGATCACGGGGGAGGAGTCGACTCTCGATGTGAGCGGACTCTTCATCGCGATCGGCGCCGACCCGCGCACTCACCTCGTGCACGGCTCCCTCGAGCTCACCGAGCACGGCACGATCGCCGTCGAGGGCCGATCCTCGAGGACGAGCCTTCCCGGCGTCTTCGCGGCGGGCGACGTTCTCGACCCCACCTACCGGCAGGCGGTCACCGCCGCGGGCAGCGGCACGGTCGCGGCACTGGATGCCCAGCACTACCTCGAGGGACTGACCGACGAGCTGCGCGCTCCCGTCGAGTCCGTTCCCGCCTGATCAGCGCACCACGACACCGAACCCCGCACGAGCTAAGGAGATCCCATGTCCACACGAGACGTCACCGACGCCACCTTCGAGTCCGAGGTCCTGCAGAGCGAGAAGACGATCATGGTCGACTTCTGGGCGGAGTGGTGCGGCCCGTGCCGCGCTGTCTCGCCGATCCTCGACGCCATCGCGACCGAGAACTCGGAGAAGATCGATATCGTCAAGCTCAACGTCGACGACAACCCCGAGACGGCGATGAAGTACCAGATCACGTCCATCCCCGCCATGAAGGTGTTCCGCGGAGGCGAGGTCGTCAAGACCGTCATCGGTGCGAAGCCCAAGCCGGCGCTCGAAGCCGATCTCGCCGAGTTCCTCGCGTAGAGCGCGCTCCTCGACATCGCGACGCGTCCGCGCGCACCGAAGGCCCGCCCCCGATCCAGGGAGCGGGCCTTCTGCGTGTCTGCGCCTATCCTGGGGAGGGAGCACGACACCTGACGTCGGACCGAACGGGATGCACGACCATGACCATTTCGCGTGAGGGCACGAACCTCGACCCCTGGTACGGGCACTATGCCGAGCGCACCGCCGGCCTGAGCGCCTCCGAGGTGCGCGCGCTGTTCGCGGTGGCCTCACGGCCCGAGGTCGTCTCTCTCGCGGGCGGGATGCCCGCCGTCTCGGCCCTGCCGCTCGACACCGTCGCGGCCTCGATGGAACGCGTCATGACCGAGCGCGGCCCCGCGGCCCTGCAGTACGGCTCGGGTCAGGGGACCCCCGAGCTGCGCGAGCACATCCTCGAGATCATGGCCCTCGAGGGAATCCGCGCCGGCGTCGACGACGTCGTCGTCACGACGGGCTCCCAGCAGGCCCTCGACCTCGTCGCGAAGCTCTTCCTCAACCCCGGCGATGTCGTCATCGCCGAGTCGCCCTCCTACGTGGGAGCGATGGGCATCTTCCGCTCGTACCAATCGGAGGTCGCCCATGTACCGATGGACGACGACGGGATGATCCCCCACGCCCTCACGGAGCGCATCGCCTCCCTGCGCGCGGCCGGCCGGTCGATCAAGCTCCTGTACCTCATCCCGAACTTCCACAACCCTGCCGGGGTGACTCTGTCGGCCGAGCGCCGCCTCGAGATCCTCGATATTGCGCGCAAGAATGACATTCTGATCATCGAGGACAACCCATATGGGTTGTTGTGGTTCGATCGACCGGCTCCGCAGGCGATGCGCTCCGTCGACGACGAGGGCATCGTCTACCTGGGCTCGTTCTCGAAGACCTTCGCGCCGGGGTTCCGGGTGGGGTGGGCGCTCGCACCGCACGCCATCCGCGAGAAGCTCGTCCTCGCCGCCGAGTCGGCCATCCTGAGCCCGAGCTCGCTCAATCAGATGATCATCAGCGACTACCTCGATCGTGCCGACTGGCGCGGCCAGGTCGACGTGTTCCGCGGGCTCTATCGCGAGCGCCGCGACGCGATGCTCGATGCCCTCGACCACTACTTGCCCGACCTCACCTGGACCGTGCCCAACGGGGGCTTCTACGTGTGGCTCACGCTGCCCAGCGGTCTCGACTCCAAGGGCATGCTGCCCCGCGCCGTCAAGGAGCTCGTCGCCTACACACCCGGCACGGCGTTCTACGCCGACGGCTCCGGCCGCGAGGCCCTGCGTCTCGCCTTCTGCTATCCCGAGGCCGACCAGGTGCGGGAGGGCGTGCGTCGACTCGCGACCGTCGTGCGCAGCGAGACGGAGCTGCTGCAGACGTTCTCGCCCACCGGTCCCATCGAGACCGTGCACCGACCGCACGCGAGCGCGCCCGCTCCGCAGTCAGAGCCCCTGCACCCGGCCGAGCGGGGCCCGCGATGACGGGGGGCGGCCCGCGGGCCGAACGCGTCGTCGTGCTGGCAGGAGGGATCTCCCACGAGAGAGACATCTCGTTGCGCTCCGGCCGACAGGTCGCCGACGCTCTCGCCGCCCACGGTCTGCACGTCGAGCTGCGCGACCCTGACGCCTCCCTGCTGCCGAGCCTCATGGCGGAGCCGCCCGACGTCATCTGGCCGACGCTGCACGGAGCGAGCGGCGAGGACGGCGCTCTGCGCAGCCTCCTCGAATTCCTCGGCCTGCCGTACGTCGGCTCCTCCGCGAGCGCGACGCGACTCGCCTGGGACAAGCCCACGGCCAAGTCGCTCGTCGGCCGGGTCGGGGTGCCCACACCGCACTCGATCACTCTCACGCGGGACGCCTTCCGCGAGCTCGGTGCCGAGAGCGTGCTCGACGTCGTGCGCGGCGAGCTGCCGCCTCCTGTCGCCGTCAAGCCGGCCCAGGGCGGCTCGGCGCAGGGCGTCAGCCTCGTCGACACCGACGAGGAGCTGAGGCGGGCCATGGTGCTCGCGTACACGTACTGCGACGTCGCCCTCATCGAGCAGCGCATCCGCGGCACCGAGGTCTGCATCGGCGTCATCGACACGGGGGATGGCCCCGTGGCGCTGCCCCCCGTCGAGATCGAGCCGCTCTCGGGCTTCTACGACTTCGAGGCGCGCTACAACGCGGGAGCGACGCGGTTCTACGCCCCCGCCCGCATCGACGGCGCCGTCGCAGAGCGCGCCACCGAGGTAGCCCTCGCCTCGCACGAGGCTCTCGGCCTGCGCCACCTCAGTCGCATCGACCTCATCATCGACGGCACGGGCACGCCGTGGTTCCTCGAGGCGAGCGTCATGCCGGGGCTCACCGAGACCTCGACCCTCGCGCTCGCGCTCGACGCCGCCGGGCACGATGTCGGGTGGGTCTACGCAGAGCTCGCGCAGGCAGCGGTGCGCGACGCGCGGCGCTGAGCGAGGGTCGCCGCGGTTCAGCGGAAGCCGGGTTCGCCCAGCTCGCCCAGGATGCGATTGAGGTCGGCCACGGTCGCGAAGTCGATCACGACCGTGCCCTTTTTCTGACCGAGGGAGATCGCGACCCGGGTGTCGAGCCGATCGCCGAGGCGCTCCGCGATCTCATTGAGCTGACCCTGGCGGCCGCCGGCCGCGGGCTTGCGCTTCGCCGCGCCTCCCGCCGCACCCTTGCCGGTGACCGCCTGGGCGGCCGCCTCGGCTTGACGCACCGAGAGCTCCTCGTTCACGATCTTGTCGGCAAGGCGAGCCATGGCATCGACCGACCCTGTGGAGAGGATCGCGCGCGCGTGACCCGCCGAGAGCACCCCGGCGGCGACGCGGGACTGCACGGCCTCGGGCAGGCGCAGGAGACGCAGGGTATTGGTGATCTGAGGGCGCGAGCGGCCAAGGCGCTCCGCCAGCTGCTCCTGCGTGATACCGAAGTCCTCGAGCAGCTGCTGGTACGCGCTCGCCTCCTCGAGCGGGTTCAGCTGAGCGCGATGGAGATTCTCGAGCAGAGCATCCCGCAGCATGGCGTCGTCGGCGGTATTGCGCACGATCGCGGGGATCGCGTCGAGACCGGCGAGGGTGGATGCTCGCAGTCGACGCTCGCCCATGATGAGCTCGTAGCGCGGCTCGCCGGCACCCGCTCCCGTGCGCTCGCGCACCACGATGGGCTGCAGCACCCCGAACTCGCGCACGGAGTGCACGAGCTCCTCGAGCGCTTCAGGGTCGAACTCGGTGCGCGGCTGCTGCGGGTTGGGCACGATGTCGGCCGGCGCGATCGCCGCGAGGCGGGCCCCGGGAACGGCGGAGAGATCTCCCTCCGCCGGTGCTGGCTGAGGGAAGAAGACGTCGACCGGCCGATCGCCGTCGGCCATCGGAATGAGCGCGCCGATGCCGCGGCCGAGCCCCGTTCTCTTGGTCGCCATCAGGTTGCCGCGCCTCTCTGTGCGATCTCGGCGGCCGCCTCGAGGTACGAGAGGGAGCCGGGGGAGCTGGTGTCGTAGCTGATGACGCTCTGCCCGTAGCTGGGCGCCTCGCTGATGCGGACGGAGCGGGGGATGAGGGTCGTGAGCACCTGGTCGGGGAAGTGCTGGCGCACGTCGTCGGCGACCTGGTTCGCGAGGTTGGTGCGCGAGTCGTACATCGTCAGCAGGATCGTCGAGACGCGCAGCTCGGGGTTGAGGTGCTTCTCGATGAGTTCGATGCTGTTGAGTAGCTGGCTCAACCCCTCGAGCGCGTAGTACTCGCACTGAATGGGGATGAGTACCTCGCGAGCCGCGACGAACGCGTTGATCGTCAGGAGGCCGAGCGAGGGGGGGCAGTCGATGAAGACGTAGTGCACGGGCTCATCGAGCTGAGCGAGGTACGCGTCGAGCGCGGTGCGCAAGCGCTGCTCGCGTGCGACGAGGGAGACGAGCTCGATCTCCGCCCCTGCGAGATGGATCGTGGCCGGCACGCAGTAGAGGTGCTCGAACTCGGGGCTCTTCTGCACGACGTCCTGCAGGGCAGAGTCGCCCACGACGACGTCGTAGACGCTCGCGGTGTCGGCGCGGTGCTCCACACCGAGAGCCGTCGAGGCGTTGCCCTGGGGGTCGAGGTCGATCACGAGCACTCGTGCACCCGACCGGGCGAGGGCCGCCGCGAGGTTCACGGTCGTCGTCGTCTTGCCGACACCGCCCTTCTGGTTCGACACGGTGATGACGCGCGTCGACTCGGGCAGCGGAAAGGCGCGAGCCTCGAGCGCCATGCGCCGACGGGTGATGTCGGCGATCTCCCGTGCCAGCGGCGTGGTGTCGTCGTAGGTGCCGTCCGTCGTCACCGATGAGCCTCCCGCTCGAATGTTTCACGTGAAACGGGCGCTGTCCTCAGCGCCCGTCCTGATCCCTGGGCGATGCGCCTCAGGATGCCCCGACCACTGTAGCCCGAAACAACCGGGTCGCCTCCGGCAGGAGGTCCCCGCCGAGCTCGAGCACCTCGTGCTCGTGAATGCCGTGCCGTCGCAGCACGGATCGCGCCGCCGTGATCTCCTCGTGGATGCGCGCCCCCTTGAGGAAGAGCAGCTGGCCACCGGGGGGGAGGAGCGGAACGGTCAGGGGGACGAGCTTGGTCAGAGCGCTCACCGCTCGGGCGGTCACCTGGTCGAACGGGCCGGCTTCCACGGCGTCCTCGGCGCGCGCTCGCAGCACCGTGACGTTGCGCAGGCCGAGGCGTTCGGTCTCCGCGAGGAGCCACGTCGTGCGCCTCTCCATGGGCTCGATCAGCACGAGCTCGACATCCGGTCGCGCGATCGCGAGCACAAGACCGGGCAGACCGGCGCCGCTGCCGACGTCTGCGACCCGGGCGCCGGCGGTCAGCAGAGGGGCGACGAGCGCGCAGTTGAGGAGGTGGCGCGACCACAGTCGAGCGGCCTCCAGCGGTCCGATGAGACCGAGCTCGTCACCCTCCTCCGCGAGGTGCTCCGCGAACTCGCGGGCGTGCTCCAGACGATCGCCGAGGATCTGGCGTGCGCTCTCCGGTTCAGGCTCGAGATCAGTCGTCATGTTTCACGTGAAACATGCGCGCTAGGCGCGACGGATGACCGTGTGCCGCTCCGCGCCCTCGCCCTCGGACTCCGAGGTGAAGCCGCGCTCGGCGACGAGATCGTGCACGAGCTTGCGCTCGTAGCTCGACATCGGCGGGAGGGCGGCTGAGGAGGCCCCCTCCTCGATGCGCTCGACGGCACGATTCACGAGACGCTGAAGCTCTTCCGCGCGGGCATCGCGCGAGCCGGCGATGTCGAGGATGAGACGAGAGAACTCGCCCGTGCGCGCGAGCACCGCGAGTCGCGTGAGCTCCTGGAGGGCGGAGACGGTCTCGGGCTTCGAGAGCGTGCGCAGAGCATCCGGCTCCTCGGCCGCGACCGAGAGGTACACCCGACCCGCACGCTCCTCGATGTCGAGGTCGCCGTCGAGGTCGGCGATGTCGAGAAGCTCCTCGAGATAGTCGGCTGCGACCTCGCCCTCATCGAGCACGGGGTCGATGGTCGTGGGGGTGGCGTCGTCGCTCATGACTTCTTCTTCTTCGCTCGTTGCTTGCTCACGGGTTGCTGGCGCTGCGGCTTCTTCGGCTCCTCGACGGCGACCGTGCCGGGTGCCTCATCGTCGGGGTCGGGGATGCCCTTGCGCTGGCGCTTCCGTGCCAGCCGTGCCTCGCGGGCCTGCGCCGCCTCGCTGCCCGGGGTCGGCATGTTCCTGATCACGATGAACTGCTGCACCATCGTCCAGATGTTGGAGGTGAACCAGTAGAACATCACGCCGATCGGGAACGCGAAGCCGGAGAAAACGAAGACCAGCGGCAGCAAGTAGAGCATGATGCGCTGCTGCCGGTACATCGGCGACGCCTTCATCTCGGGCGACTGGTTCTTCGACATGATCTGCAGCTGCGTGATGAACTGCGATCCGGTCATAAGGATGACCAGGATGACGGCGATGATGATGACCGCGACGTTGCCCTCGGAGCTTGCGATCGAGCTGCCCAGGGGTGCGATGCCGAAGAGCTCCGCACTGCCGAACTCGGCCGAGAGTCGTGCATCGAGCAGGCCGACGCCCGGACGGTCTGCGTAGGCGTCATTGAGGACGGAGAAGAGACCGAAGAAGATCGGCATCTGCAGAAGAAGCGGCAAGCACGATGAGAGCGGGTTCGTGCCGTGCTTCTTGTACAGGGCCATCGTGTCGCGCGACATGGCCTCGCGCGAGAACTGGTCCTTCTTGCCCTTGTACTTGTCTTGGATCTTCTTGAGCTCGGGAGAGATCTCCAGCATCTTGCGCTGGCTCTTGATCTGGCGGACGAAGACCGGGATGAGCGCTGCGCGCACGACCACCACGAGACCGCAGATTGACAGTACCCAGGTGATGCCCGCCGCCGATTCCATGCCCGCCATCGTGAGGAGGGAGTGGAAGCCGACGAGGATCGCCTCGATGACCCACTTGATGGGCCAGAGGATGCCACCGATGATGTCCATGCGGAGGGCTACGCCTTTCTCTCGAGAGTGATGAAGCCGAACCGGGTGCGCCGGTAGGGGGAGTGTGCGGGAAGGGGGACGTCATCGATGCCGCCCTCCGCCCAGGGGTGACAGCGAGCGAGCCGGCGGGTCGTCAGCCAGGCGCCCTTCAGGACGCCGTGCTCCTGCACCGAGCGCAGACCGTAGGCGGAGCAACTCGGGTAGTACCGGCAGACGTCGCCATAGAGAGGAGAGATGACAGCCCGGTAGACGTGCAGCACGGCGACCACCGCGTTGCGGGGGATGAGCGCGATCGCCCGGAGCACGCGCAGCACGCCCGTACTCCTCACATCATCACCACCCGTCGAAGACCACCCTCGATGTCAGAACGCAGGGTATCCCAGCCAGCGTCGACAGCCCCTGGGAGTGCGCGGATCACGATGTCCGCCGTGGTCGGCACGAAGGATGCCGCCGCGCAGATCGCGCGCAGACGACGACGCACGCGATTGCGGTGCACCGCGTTGCCGACCTTCGAGGACACGATGAAACCGAAGCGGGGGCCCGCCTCCTCGTCGCTCGGAGCGCAGTAGATCACCGCGACGGAGGAGGATGCGCGACGACCACGACGCACGATGCGGCGGAAGTCCTCACCGCGCAGAATGCGGTGCGCGCGCGCGAGCACCCCGAGGGCTCGACTAGGCCGAGAGCTCGGTGCGCCCCTTGCGGCGACGAGCCGCAAGGATCGCCCGACCGGCGCGCGTGCGCATACGGAGGCGGAAGCCGTGCACCTTGGCGCGACGGCGATTGTTGGGCTGGAACGTGCGCTTGCTCATGATCTGATCTCCTCGGCCCGCGAGGGCTGCGACGACGGAAGGGAAAGCTGTCTGCCACGGTCGACGACGAGCGCAGACAGAAGTCAACCGGTTAACAATAGGTCCGCCGGGTCGGGCGGTCAAACCGTACAGCGCGAGGGCGAACATTATCCCCATGATCACGCTGATCGTTGGTCACGACATGCCCGGTCGAACTACAGTAGGCAGACGGTCCGCAACTCGCCCGCGAGCAGCCCAGGCTGCACGCCTCCTGCCGGCCAGCCCCCTTCACGACCACACCAGAGATGAGGACATCCGTCATGACGGACGACACTGAGTCACCACAGGAGCTGTGGAACTCAGTGCGCACCGCGCTGACAACGGATGAGCGCATCACGCCGCAGCTGCACGGGTTCATCAACCTCGTCGAGCCGCGCGGCATCATGGCGGGCACCCTCTACCTCGAAGTGCCGAACGAGCTCACGCGCGGCATGCTCGAGCAGCGCATCCGGTTGCCCCTCCTCACCGCCCTCACGACCGTCGCCGGCGACAACGTCTCGAGCTTCGCGATCGTCGTGAACCCCGAGATCCAGAACGAGGGCCTCGAGGCCTCCCTCGAGACGACCGACTCCTCGGCCCCCTACATCGAGCAGTCGACCACCCCGCCGCCGAGCGAGGCGGGCGGGCGCCGCGGTGACAGCCGGCTCAACCCCAAGTACAGCTTCGACAACTTCGTCATCGGCGGCTCCAACCGGTTCGCCCACGCCGCGGCCGTCGCCGTCGCGGAGGCCCCCGCGAAGGCGTACAACCCCTTGTTCGTCTACGGGGAGTCCGGGCTCGGCAAGACCCACCTCCTGCACGCGATCGGGCACTACGCCGAGAGCCTCTACCCGGGCATTCGCGTGCGGTACGTCTCGAGCGAGGAGTTCACGAACGACTTCATCAACTCGATCGCGAACAACCGGGCCAGCGTCTTTCAGTCGCGCTACCGCGAGATCGACATCCTGCTCATCGACGACATCCAGTTCCTGCAGGGCAAGGACTCGACGCAGGAAGCGTTCTTCCACACCTTCAATACGCTGCACGACCACAACAAGCAGGTCGTGATCACGAGCGACCTGCCGCCCAAGCACCTCACGGGGTTCGAGGACCGCATGCGCAGCCGCTTCGAGTGGGGTCTCATCACCGACGTGCAGGCGCCCGACCTCGAGACCCGCATCGCGATCCTGCGCAAGAAGGCGCAGAACGACCGCCTCCAGGTTCGCGACGACGTGCTCGAGTACATGGCCTCGAAGGTGTCGAGCAACATCCGCGAGCTCGAGGGCACGCTGATCCGCGTCACCGCGTTCGCCAACCTCAACCGCACGCCTGTCGACCTGCAGCTCGTGCAGACCGTCCTCAAAGACCTCATCACTCTCGATGAGGACAATGTCATCGCGCCGGTCGACATCATCAACCACACCGCGGCCTACTTCAAGCTCACGGTCGACGACCTCTACGGGTCGTCCCGCTCGCAGGCCGTCGCGACCGCGCGCCAGATCGCGATGTACCTGTGCCGTGAACTCACCAACCTCTCCCTCCCCAAGATCGGTCAGCTGTTCGGCAACCGAGACCACACCACGGTCATGTACGCGAACAAGAAGATCAGCGAGCTCATGAAGGAGCGCCGGTCGATCTACAACCAGGTCACCGAGCTCACGAGCCGCATCAAGCAGAACAACCGCTACAGCTGAGCGCACATCGCAGCGACGTGTGTCTGCCCTTCGCCCGCCGGGGCGTCTGCCGAGCACGTACCAGCGTGGTGATGTGACGCACAGCCGCGCCGCGTCAGTGACTTTTCGCACACTGGGGACAGCCTGTGGATAACTGCCCCGGTAGTGGGGAGCGATTGTTGAATGACAACGCGAGGCTGTGGGCTCCCGCTCTGCGCCACCCCGCGGAGTGCACGGATTCCCTCTCCCGTTCCCACTACTCCTCCACAAGTTACACACATGTGGTTCAGCCAGCCCCCGCGGCCCCTGCAGGGTTATCCACACTGTGCACAGTGGTTAACACTGTTGTTCTTGATTCTCTTCAGGGAAATGGCGAGAGATAACTTTTCCCCGCCCGCCGAACGACACATCCGCTGTGCCAGTATGGGAGACCCGGGATTCCGGTGAGGGACGACCGAGAGGCAGCCGCGTGAAGTTCCAGGTCAATCGCGACGTTCTGAGCGACGCCGTGTCGTTCGCCGTCAAGCTCCTTCCCCAGCGCACTACTCTGCCGATCCTGAGCGGTGTTCTCGTGCGGGCCGAGAACGGCGCCGTCACCCTCTCCTCGTTCGACTACGAGGTCTCGGCGCAGACGACGATCGCCGCCGACGTGACAGAGGAAGGCACGATTCTCGTCTCGGGCCGGCTGCTCGCCGACATCGCGTCGCGGCTCCCGGCCGCGCCCGTGGAGTTCGTCACGACCGAGTCGAAGATCGCCGTCACGTGCGGCTCGGCCCGCTTCACTCTCTCGAGCATGCCCGTCGAGGAGTACCCGAGCCTGCCCGATGTCGACGGCCCGAGCGGCATGCTGCCGGGCGAGGACTTCTCCGACGCCGTCGGTCAGGTTGCCGTGGCCGCCTCGCGCGACGATGTCACGCCCGTCATCACGGGAGTGCAGCTCGAGATCGTCGAGAACCGGCTGTCGCTCGTCGCCACCGACCGCTACCGCGTCGCCGTGCGCGAGATCGACTGGGAGTCGACCGCCGTGGACGTCGGTGTCACGGCTCTTGTGCCGTCGCGCACGCTCTCGGAGATCGGCAAGATCTTCGCTCACAGTTCGGCTGTCACGGTCACGATCGTCACGGGCGGAGACCGTGAGCTCATCGCGTTCTCGGCCGACAAGAAGACCGTCACCTCGTTGCTCATCAAGGGCAACTTCCCGCCCGTCAAGCGGCTCTTCCCCGAGACCGTCGACAACTACGCTGTCATGAACACCGCTGAGCTCGTCGAGGCCACACGCCGCGTCGCCCTCGTGCTCGAGCGCGACGCCGCACTGCGGTACTCCTTCAGCGATGACGGCCTGACCCTCGAGGCCATCGGCTCCGAGAACGCTCAGGCCTCCGAGACGATCGATGCGCACGTGACGGGCGGCGAGACCACCGTCTCCCTCAAGCCGCAGTTCCTCATCGATGGACTTGCTGCCGTGCACAGCGAGTTCGTGCGACTGTCGTTCACCAAGACCGACAACCCCAACAAGCCGGGGCCGGTGCTCATCACGAGCCAGTCGTCGAAGGATCAGCCCGGGTCAGACAACTACCGCTACCTGCTGCAGCCGAACCTGCTTCTGCGCTGAGTCGCGTGCACGTCACGCACCTCACGCTCGTCGACTTCCGCAACTACGCGCGGGCCGATGTCGAGCTCTCACCCGGCACGACCCTCTTCGTGGGGCGCAACGGGCAGGGCAAGACGAACCTCGTCGAAGCCATCGGCTATCTGAGCACGGTCTCCTCCCACCGGGTGTCGACCGACCAGGCACTGGTGCGAGCCGGTCAGGAGTCGGCGATCGTGCGCATGCGCGTGCAGCACGAGGAGCGCGCGCTCGTCATCGAGCTGCAGCTCAACCGCACGGGCGCCAATAGGGCCCAGGTCAATCGGGGCGCCGTGCGCACTCGAGAACTGCCGAGGTACTTCGCAAGCGTACTCTTCGCACCCGAGGATCTCTCGCTCGTGCGCGGCGAGCCTTCCGGTCGCCGCGCCTACCTTGACGCCCTCGTCGTGCAGCGATCGCCGCGGTTCGCGGGCATCATCTCGGACTACGAGAGGGTCGTGCGGCAGCGCAACTCCCTCCTCAAATCGGCGCGTGCCTCCCGGCTGCCCGCCGACTCCCTCACGACGCTCGACGTGTGGGACGACCGTCTCGTGGAGCTCGGCACCGCTCTCATGGTCGCGCGGCACGAGCTGGTCGAGCAGCTCCGGCCGCGCATCTCCCAGGCGTATCGCGCGGTCGCCGGCGATGAGCACGACACCGGCGTGAGCATCCAGCGCAGCATCGATGCGGATGCTCCCACCGACGCTGCGACGACAGCCCCCGTCGAGGCTGCCGAGGCCGGGGGAGACCCCGTGATCGTCGCCGCGGCCTTCCGGGAGCGCCTCGCATCCCGACGCCGCGACGAACTCGATCGTGCGGTGACGCTCGTGGGGCCCCACCGCGATGACCTCGTGCTCGACCTCAACGGGCTGCCCGCACGCGGCTACGCGAGTCACGGCGAGAGCTGGTCGTTCGCCCTCGCCCTCAAGCTCGCCTCGGCGGAGGTGCTGCGCGTGGATGCTGTCGCCGGCGACCCCGTGCTCGTGCTCGATGATGTCTTCGCCGAGCTCGATGAGGGGCGCCGCGAGCGTCTTGCCGATGCGATCGTCGACTACGAGCAGGTGCTCATCACCGCCGCCGTCGGCCGCGACGTGCCGGAGCGACTGCGCGCGACCACCGTGCGCATCGCGGCGGGCGCGATCGTGGAGCCCGATGCGGAGGTGGCTCCTACCGAGGGGGCTGCACACGGCGGGCGCGATGAGTGACGACGCACCACCCCCGGAGTCCGAGGCGAGTGCCGTCTACCGGCGCATGCGGCGCGTCTTCGGCGACCCCTCGATGCGGTCGTCGGATGCTCGCAAGCGTGCGGCGGGGGCGCGCACGCGAGGAGCGTCATCACCGTTCGGTGCGGGGCGCGACCCCGCGGGACTCGACGACGTCATCGATTCACTCACGCGCGTCATGGGGTGGACCTCCCCGCTCGCTCGCGGCGAGCTGCTCTCGGCGTGGTCGAGCATCGTGGGGGAGGACGTCGCGGCGCGGTCGCAGCCCGTGGGCATCGAGGAGGGTGTGCTGAGCATCCAGTGCGATTCGACCGCGTGGGCGACGCAATTGCGCATGATGCAGGGCGATATCCTGACCTCGATCGTGCGCACGTTCCCCGACGCCGGCGTCGCGAGCGTGCGGATTCTCGGCCCGGGGGCGCCCAGCTGGAAGCGCGGCCCGCGGTCGGTGCCCGGTCGTGGCCCACGGGACACGTACGGTTAGGAAGGCGAATCACTCCACCACAGCGTCGAAATCTCCCCAGAGGGCCTTTCTGGCGCCTCTGAGTACGCGTTTCTTGGTAGGATGGACACGTCGTCGGGGACCCAATTCTTGGGCCCGTGATCGGCCACCACGATCGACTCGGCGGGAGCACCCACACGCACATGACAGCCTCGACTTCGCACTCGGACAACGGATACGGCGCCGGCGACATCCAGGTACTCGAGGGGCTCGAGGCGGTACGCAAGCGGCCGGGCATGTACATCGGGTCCACCGGGCCGCGCGGTCTGCACCACCTCGTGTACGAGATCGTCGACAACTCCGTCGATGAAGCCCTCGCCGGCCACTGCGACACGATCCACATCACCCTGCTCGAGAACGGCGGCGTGCAGGTCGTCGACAACGGCCGCGGCATCCCCGTCGACGAGCACCCGGTCGAGAAGCGGTCGACCGTCGAGGTCGTGCTGACGATCCTCCACGCGGGCGGCAAGTTCGGCGGCAGCGGCTACGCCGTCTCCGGCGGACTGCACGGCGTCGGCAGCTCCGTCGTCAACGCGCTCTCCTCGCGTCTCCAGGTCGAGGTGCGGCGGCAGGGCTCGATCTGGCGGCAGAGCTATCAGCACGGTGTTCCGGATGCCCCGCTCGCGCAGGGCGAGGCGACGACCGAGACCGGCACGACCATCACCTTCTGGCCGAACGACGAGATCTTCGAAACAGTGCAGTTCGACTGGGACACGCTGCGCACGCGATTCCAGCAGATGGCCTTCCTCAACAAGGGTCTCCGCATCACCATCACCGATGAGCGCGTCGCGACCGAGGGCGAGACGATCGTCGCCAAGGAGGCAGGCGACGAGCCGCTGCGCGAGGAGTTCTACTACGAGCAGGGGCTCGTGGACTACGTCGAGTTCCTCAACTCGGCGAAGAAGACCGAGGTCGTGCACCCCGAGATCATCTCCTTCGAGTCGGAGGACACCGAGCGCCGCATCGCGCTCGAAGTCGCGATGCAGTGGACCAACGGCTACAGCGAGTCGGTCCACACCTACGCGAACACCATCAACACGCACGAGGGCGGCACCCACGAGGAAGGCTTCCGCGCTGCGTTGACGACACTCGTCAATCGGTATGCGCGCGAGAAGGGCATCCTCAAGGAGAAGGACGAGAATCTCTCGGGCGATGACGTGCGCGAGGGCCTCACCGCGGTCATCTCCATCAAGCTCGGCGAGCCGCAGTTCGAGGGCCAGACGAAGACCAAGCTCGGCAACACCGAGGCGAAGTCGTTCGTGCAGAAGGTCACGGGCGAGCACCTCTCCGACTGGTTCGAGCGCAACCCCGTGCAGGGCAAGGACGTCATCCGCAAGGCCATGCAGGCCGCGGCGGCGCGACTCGCGGCGCGAAAGGCGCGCGAGCAGACTCGCCGCAAGGGCCTGCTCGAGTCGGGCGGCATGCCCGGCAAACTCAAGGACTGCCAGTCGAAAGACCCCTCGCTCAGCGAGATCTTCATCGTCGAGGGCGACTCGGCCGGCGGCTCGGCCGTGCAGGGGCGCAACCCCGAGACCCAGGCGATCCTGCCGCTGCGCGGCAAGATCCTCAACGTCGAGAAGGCGCGACTCGACCGTGCGCTCGGCAATGCCGAGGTGCAGGCGATGATCACGGCCTTCGGCGCGGGCATCGGGGAGGACTTCGACCCCGACAAGGTGCGCTACCACAAGATCGTGCTCATGGCCGATGCCGACGTCGACGGCCAGCACATCACGACGCTCCTGCTCACGCTGCTCTTCCGCTACATGCGGCCGCTCATCGACCTCGGCTACGTGTACCTCGCGCAGCCGCCCCTGTACCGCCTCAAGTGGACCAACGCCGATCACGAGTACGTGTTCAGCGACCGTGAGCGCGACGTGCTCATGGAATCCGGGCTGGCGAGCGGCAAGCGCATCCCGAAGGACAACGGGGTGCAGCGCTACAAGGGCCTCGGCGAGATGAACCACCAGGAGCTGTGGGACACGACGATGAACCCCGTGAGCCGCACCCTCCTGCAGGTGACGCTCGACGACGCGGCCATGGCCGACGCGGTGTTCTCCACCCTCATGGGGGAGGACGTCGAGTCGCGCCGCACCTTCATCCAGCAGAACGCGAAGGACGTGCGGTTCTTGGACATCTGACCGCGCCGCGCCTGATCGAGCAGCGCGAACCGGCACCCCCACTCCACCACCACCGAAGGCAGCAGCACCATGGCAGACGACAGCACCGGCACCGGGCCGATCGACGCTGAGGCGACCGACCCCATCGACTACGGACCCGGCGGTCGCGTGAACCAGGTCGACCTGCAGCTCGAGATGCAGCGCTCCTACCTCGACTACGCGATGAGCGTCATCGTCGGGCGCGCCCTGCCCGACGTGCGCGACGGCCTCAAGCCCGTTCACCGTCGAGTGCTCTACGCGATGTTCGACGGCGGCTACCGGCCCGACAAGGCCTTCTCGAAGTGCTCGCGCGTGGTCGGCGACGTCATGGGTCAGTTCCACCCGCACGGCGACTCGGCAATCTACGACGCCCTCGTGCGCCTCGTGCAGCCGTGGTCGATGCGCTACCCGCTCGCCGCCGGCCAGGGCAACTTCGGCTCGCCTGGTAACGACGGCGCCGCCGCCCCGCGGTACACCGAGACCAAGATGGCCCCGCTCGCCATGGAGATGGTGCGGGACATCGAGGAAGACACCGTCGACTTCCAGGACAACTACGACGGCCGCACGCGCGAGCCGAGCATCCTGCCCTCGCGGTTCCCCAACCTCCTCGTCAACGGCTCCGTCGGCATCGCCGTCGGCATGGCGACCAACATCCCTCCCCACAACCTGCGCGAGGTCGCCTCCGCGGCGCTGTGGCACCTCGAGAACCCGGAAGCCGACCGCGAAGAGCTGCTCGAGGCGATCCTGCAGCGCGTCAAGGGCCCCGACTTCCCGACCGGAGCGCAGATCCTCGGCGTCAAGGGCATCCAGGACGCCTACCGCACGGGCCGCGGCTCGATCACGATGCGCGCCGTCGTCACGGTCGAAGAGATTCAGGGGCGCACGTGCCTCGTCATCACCGAGCTGCCGTACCAGGTCAACCCCGACAACCTCGCGATCAAGGTCGCCGACCTCGTGAAGGAGGGCAAGCTCGCGGGCATCGCCGACATCCGCGACGAGTCCTCCGGCCGCACCGGCCAGCGCCTCGTCATCGTGCTCAAGCGCGACGCCGTCGCGAAGGTCGTGCTCAACAACCTCTACAAGCACACGCAGCTGCAGGACAACTTCGGCGCGAACATGCTCGCGATCGTCGACGGCGTGCCGCGCACGCTGCCGATCGACGGGTTCATCCGCCACTGGGTGACCCACCAGATCGAGGTCATCGTGCGGCGCACCGCGTTCCGCCTCGCGAAGGCGGAGGCGGACGCCCACATCCTGCGCGGCTACCTCAAGGCACTGGATGCTCTCGACGAGGTCATCGCGCTCATCCGACGCTCGCAGACCACCGAGGAGGCGCGCGACGGGCTCATGCAGCTCCTCAGCGTCGACGAGCTGCAGGCCACTGCCATTCTCAACCTGCAGCTGCGCCGCCTCGCCGCGCTCGAACGGCAGAAGATCCAGGAGCAGGCGGAGGAGCTCGAGCGGCTCATCGCCGACTACCAGAGCATCCTCGCGAGCCCCGAGCGTCAGCGCACCATCGTCGGCGAGGAGCTCACCGAGATCGTCGACAAGTACGGGGACGACCGCCGCACCGAGATCATGTTCGGATTCGACGGCGACATGAGCGTTGAGGACCTCATCCCCGTCGAGGAGATGGTCGTGACCGTCACCCGCGGCGGCTACATCAAGCGCACGCGCAGCGACAACTACCGACCCCAGCACCGCGGCGGCAAGGGAGTGCGCGGAGCGCAGCTGCGCGCCGACGACGTCGTCGAGCACTTCTTCGTCACGACCACGCACCACTGGTTGCTGTTCTTCACGACGACGGGGCGCGTCTACCGGCTCAAGACCTACGAGATCCAAGAGGGCAGCCGCGACGCCAAGGGCCAGCACGTCGCCAACCTGCTCGCCCTGCAGCCGGACGAGCAGATCGCCCAGATCCTCGACATTCGCGACTACTCGGTTGCCCAGCACCTCGTGCTCGCGACCCGCAAGGGCCTCGTCAAGAAGACCGCGCTCACCGAGTACGACACCAACCGCACGGGCGGCATCATCGCCGTCAACCTGCGCGACGGTGACGAGCTCGTGTCGGCCATGCTCGCCGACGAGTCGGACGACATCCTCCTCGTCTCACGACTGGGCATGTCGCTTCGGTTCACCGGCGACGACAGCGCCTTGCGACCCATGGGCCGCTCCACCTCCGGGGTCACCGGCATGAAGTTCCGCGCCGGTGACGAGCTGCTTGCTGCCGCCGTGGTGGGCGACCGCGGCTACGTCTTCGTCGTGACCGGCGGAGGGTACGCCAAGCGCACCGCCGTCGACCAGTACCGCATCCAGCAGCGCGGCGGCCTCGGCATCAAGGTCGCCAAGCTCAACGACGACCGCGGCTCCCTCGCCGGCGCACTCATCGTCTCCGAGGACGATGAAGTGCTCGTGGTTCTCCAAAACGGCAAGGTGGTACGCTCTGCCGTGGCTGAGGTGCCTGCCAAGGGGCGCGACACCATGGGAGTCGTGTTCGCTCGGCCGGACGACGACGACCGCATCATCGCCATCGCTCGCAACAGCGAGCGCCATCTGGTGGATCCCGATGCCGACCCGGCGACGGAAGCCGATACTGACAATGCCGCTCCGGCCGCGACCGCGACCGAGGCCGGGAAGGACCACAGCTCGTGAGTACAGTCGCCGAGAAGCTGCAGCGCAAGTCGCAGCGCAGCGCCCCCGTCAAGCAGGTGCGCCTCAAACTCGTCTACATCGACTTCTGGTCGGCGGTGAAGCTCTCCTTCCTCGTCGCCATCTGCCTGTCGATCGCGCTCCTCATCACCACGCTCATGATCTGGGTCGTGCTCTCCTCGCTCGGCATCATCAACGACCTCGACGCGCTCTTCGCCGAGATCCTCGGAGAAGATGCCCTGAGCCTCGCCGAGATCCTCTCGCTCGGGCAGGTCATGTTCTTCGCGAGCATCGTCGCCGTCCTCAACGCCGTCGGTGGCACCGTGCTCGGAGCCGTGAGCGCCCTCATCTACAACCTCAGCGTCAAGCTCACCGGCGGCCTCCTCGTCGGATTCACCAACAACTGAACGAGCCCTCCCCGCATCGTCTCAGCGCGAATTGGGGGAGGGTGACCGGGTACTGTACAGTCGTATCCGGTCTCACGGGGATATAGCTCAGGCGGTTAGAGCGCTTCGCTGATAACGAAGAGGTCCGAGGTTCAAGTCCTCGTATCCCCACGCATTGTCTGTCACGCCGCCGCTTCTGCGGCGTGACGTCGCCTCCGCGAGGCGCGTGCGAGCGCCTCGCTTCGCGAATCGGCGCTCATGGGCCGACGAGAGCGGCGCGACAGGTTCGCTAAACTGAAGACCTCGGGGCCTTAGCTCAATTGGTAGAGCGCCTGCTTTGCAAGCAGGAGGTCAGGAGTTCGATTCTCCTAGGCTCCACTCATTGCCCGCCGCACGGTTTCGCGTGCTCAGGCTTGACGCGCGACCGCATAACCTGCGGTCGCGGGGTTCGATTCTCCTAGGCTCCACGTATCTTCTGTCACGCCGCCGCTTCTGCGGCGTGACGTCGCTTCCGCGAGGCGCGCGCGAGCGCCTCGCTTCGCGGGGCGGCTCACCATGCATTGGCACAGCGCGCTCATGCTCGACGCGTGACCGCATGCTTTGCGGTGCACAGGCACTGCTCACGGAGGCGTGCCACTCTGGGGCGCGAGCCCGAGCGGGGCTCCCGGACGAGGCATCCCGTACCCGGACAGCGACAAGACGGGTCGAGGAGACTGCGTCATGTCGTGGATCATTCTGGTGGCATCGGGGATGCTCGAAGCCGTCTGGGCAACTGCCCTCGGGGAGTCGAAAGGCTTCACCCGGGTCGGGCCGACCATCGTGTTCGGTGTTGCCCTCGCCCTCAGCATGGTGGGTCTGGCCTACGCGATGCGCGAGATACCCACGGGCACGGCCTACGCCGTGTGGGTGGGCATCGGCGCAGGGCTCACCATCATCTGGGCGATGCTCACCGGCGCCGAGGCCGCCTCGGTCATCAAGATCGTGCTCGTGCTCGGCATCGTGGCGTGCGTCGTCGGCCTCAAGCTCGTGAGCGACGCCGGAGCCTGAAACAAGCCGGTGCGCGGGGCCCCACCACGCAGAAGCGGCGCCGACCGGGAGGGCGGCGCCGCTCGTCGTGCAGCAAGACTCAGGGCGTGGCGGAGGTCTCCACGGGAACGCCATCGTCTTCGGCCTCGACCCACAGGTCGTCGTCAGCGCGCAGCGTCTGCCACGCGGCGTAGGCGATACCGGCTGCGGCGACGACGCCGAGCCCGATGAGGATGTAGGTGCCGGGGCCGGGCTTGGGCTTGACCTCGATGAGTCCGACGCGCTGACCGGCCTTGGTCGCCAGCTCGCGACCGGACGCGGAAGCTGACTTGAGGGCATCCCGCAGCTGCTTGTTGCGCGCGATGTCGAGAACCGCGATCGCCGACCCGAGGGCGCCCGAGACGGCGGGGAGAACGTCGTCGGTGAACTTATCGCGGGTCGCGCTGGCAGCGGAGCGCACCGAGCCGACACCGGCGTCGATTCCCGGCTGCACGCGCTTCTCGTAGGCGCTCTTCACGCGGGGCGCGACATCATCGCGCGCGACGGTGGCAGCTTCGCGGCTCGCAGCACGCAGAACCTTCGCGGCGTGCTCGAGGACTTCGCGCTGCTCACTCCAGACATCCGAGGCCGACCCACGGAGCTTCTTGATCTCGCGACGGCGCTTGCGTGACAGTCCCATGGTCTTCATCCTCCAGCAGGTGGCGATCGGTGACCTGTCCATCCTGGCACTGATGCGGAAGGCTCCCCAACGGCACAGACCGAATGCTCAGGAATCCCCCCGAGTCGAGCGTGGAAGAATAGACGGCATGACGATCCACACCGCTGTCGCGACCATTCACACCAACCACGGCGACATCGTCGTCAACCTCTACGGCAACCACGCGCCCAAGACCGTCGACAACTTCGTCGGTCTCGCGACCGGAACCCGGGAGTGGACCCACCCGCAGACCGGCCAGGCCACGACCGAGCCGCTCTACAACGGGGTGATCTTCCACCGCATCATCACCGACTTCATGCTGCAGGGCGGCGACCCGCTCGGCGAGGGCATCGGCGGACCCGGCTACGAGTTCGACGACGAGATTCACCCCGAGCTGCAGTTCACCGAGCCCTACCTGCTCGCCATGGCGAACGCCGGCAAGCGCGGCGGCCGCGGCACCAACGGCTCGCAGTTCTTCATCACGACCGTGGCGACGCCCTGGCTCAACGGTAACCACACGATCTTCGGTGCGGTGGCCGACGATGCCTCACGCAAGGCCGTCGACGCCATCGAGGCCGTGCCGACCGGTGCCGGTGACAAGCCCCTCGAGGACGTCGTCATCTCGAGCATCGAGGTGGCGCAGGCCGCGTGAGCGACCCGGGCGCCGCGACCGGCGCGACGGTCTGCTACCGGCACGCCGATCGGCGCAGCCTGATCCGCTGCCAGCGCTGCGGCCGTCCCATCTGCCCGGAGTGTCAGACACCCGCTCCCGTCGGCGTCCACTGCCCCGAGTGCCGTGCCGCCGCGGCGGCGGCTGCTCCGCGTCGCCCCTCGCGCGTGGCGCGCGCCTTCCGCCGAGGCAGCAGTGTGCCGGTCGTGACCTACACGATCATCGCCGTCACGACGCTCGCTTTCCTGCTGCAGTGGCTCACCCAAGGGCTGCTGACGCAGGCGTTCGCCTACTTCCCGCCTCTCACGGTGCAAGAACCGTGGCGGATGCTCACCGTCGCTCTCGTGCACAGCGAGCGCTCGGTCTTCCACATCCTCGTCAACATGTACTCGCTGTTCGTGCTGGGGTCCCTGCTGGAGCGGCTCATCGGGCGATCTCGGTTCCTCGCGGTGTACGGACTCTCGATTCTCGGCGGGTCGGTGGCCGTGCTCTGGCTCGCACCCGACTCGGTCGTCGTCGGTGCCTCCGGCGGCATCTTCGGGCTGCTGGGCGCGTTCTTCGTGATCCAGCGTCGACTGGGAGGGGGGAGCATCCAGCTCATCGCCCTCATCGTCATCAACCTGGGGCTCGGCTTCGTCATCCCCGGCGTCTCCTGGCAGGCCCACGTCGGCGGGCTCGTCGTGGGGGCGCTGACCGCGCTCGTCCTGCTGCGTACACGACGGGTCGCTCAGCAGAGGCGTCAGGCTCTCCTGCTGGCCGGCGTCGGGGCGGTGCTCATCCTCGCGACAGCGACGCGGTTCGCCCTCGCCTGAATCGGTCGAGGATTAACTGAGGGAAAGTTATCCACACCTGATTCCACACTGGGGATAATCACAGACGTGTAGTTCCACCCCCGGTCGGGGGGCGTGTAGGCAGAAGCCCCGATCAGCGCCAGCGTGTCGTCATGAGGAAGCCGATGAACATGATGCCGAAGCCCACCATGATGTTCCACGGGCCGATGCTCGGCACCGGCCACGAGCTCTGGCTCACGTAGTAGACGAGAATCCAGACAAGGCCCACGAGCATGAAGCCGAACATGACCGGCTTGAACCACACCGGGTTCGGAGTGTCCTTGCTGCTCGGAGTGGGCGTGTTCTCGGAATCGCTCGTCGTCCTGGCCATGGGGCGATTCTAGCCCGACCCGCCACCCCAGCACCTCCGCCTACAATGAGCGCGTGGCCAGGAGCACGCAGTCGACGACCCCCGTGAGCATCACGGGCGTCCTCGGCGAGCTCCTCATCACCGCCGGAGTGCTCGTCATGCTCTTCCTCGGCTGGTACGTCTGGCTCAACGACATCGTGACCGGGTCGGAGCAGCAGGGCGCTGCCGTCGACGTCCAGCGCGAGCTGCAGCAGGAGTGGGAGGACGACCTCGCCACCCAGCCCGAACCGGAACCCGAGGAGACGACCGAGCCCGGTGCTCCGCTCGACCCGCCGGTCGCCGTCGCGCCCGCAGCAGGTGAGCGCTGGGGTGCGCTCATCGTGCCGCGCTTCGGCGAGGACTACGTGCGCGCCATCGGCGAGGGCGTCGACCCGGCCACCGTGCTCAACAGTCGCACCCTCGGCGTGGGGCACTACGCCGAGACGCAGATGCCGGGTGAGCTCGGCAACGTGGCGCTCGCGGCCCACCGCAACACCTGGGGCGGGGCCTTCAGCGAGGTGGGTGAGCTGCAGCTCGGCGACAACCTCTACATCGAGACGCGCGACGGCTGGTACCAGTACGCCTTCCGCGGGCTCGAGTACGTGTGGCCGAGCGGTGTCGACGTGCTGCTGCCCGTACCGCAGGCTCCCCAGGTCGAGCCGGGAGAGCACATCCTGACCCTGACCACGTGCAACCCCCGCTTCTCGACTGCGGAGCGCATGATCGCCTACGCCGTGCTCGAAGACTGGCACCCCCGATCGGGCGGCGCGCCCGCGGAGATCTCCGGTCTCGTCGAAGCGTCGAGCCGGTAGGGACGAGAGGACAAGCATGTACGCAGCACTCTGGCGGGTACTCCCCGGCCCCCTCGCCGTGCGACTGCTCATCGTGCTCGTGCTCGTGGCGAGCATCCTCATCGCTCTCGTGACGTGGGTCTTCCCGTGGATCGCGGAGACGTTCCTCCAGCAGGAGTCTGTCGTGGAGTCGATGTCGTGAGGGTTCTCGTCATCGACAACTACGACAGCTTCGTCTACACCCTCGACGGGTATCTGCAGCAGCTCGGTGCGCACACGACGGTCGTGCGCAACGATGTTGCCGACGCCGATAGCGTTGCCGAGCTGATCGGGGGGTACGACGCCGTGCTGCTCTCGCCCGGGCCCGGCAACCCTGCCTCGGCCGGCATCTCGATCCCGGTCGTCCACGCCGCCATCGCCTCAGACATCCCGCTTCTGGGGGTGTGCCTCGGGCACCAGGCGATCGCCGAAGCGCTTGGCGGGGTCGTCACGCACGCCGAGGAGCTCATGCACGGCAAGACCTCGCTCATCGATCATGACGAGAGCCCCTTCTTCGCGGGCGTGCCGCAGTCGTTCCGAGCGACCCGCTATCACAGCCTCGCGATCGTCGACGGCACCGTACCCGAGTCGCTCGTCATCACCGCTCGCACCCCCGGCGGGGTCATCATGGGCGTGCGGCACCGTTCCGCACGCGTGCATGGCGTGCAGTTCCACCCCGAGTCGGTGCTCACCGAAGGCGGGTACCGGATGCTCGGCAACTGGCTCGCGGAGGCCGGGCTCGCCCAGGCCGCCGTGACCGCGCGCGACCTCACGCCGCTCGTGACCTCGGCCACGCTCGAGGGCTGAGCGGGCTCGCCCGCGCCGCGAGGCGTCTAGTCGCCGTCGCCGGAGCCGTTGCAGTACCGCAGTGTGACGGCGGAGTTCTGCGGATGATCGCCGGGAGCCAGTGACTGCCCGGTGACCGTCTGACCCGTGCAGCTGGAATCGCCCTGCACCGTCACGCTCATCTGCAGCGCGCTCATCTGCGAGGTCGCTTCACCGATCGTCTCGCCGCGCACGTCGGGCACGGTCACGAGCCCGTTGGAGATGACGAGATTGACCGAGTCGCCCTCGCGCAGCTCTGCCCCGAACTCCGGGTCGGTGCGGATCACGACGTCGGGCCGCACGTTCGGCGAGTTCTCGCTCTCGACCGTGCCGACCACGAGACCGCGCTCTTCGAGCTCGGCCTCCGCTTGCTCGAGCGTGAGAAGAGTGAGGCTCGGTACGTCGACGAGCGGGGCGCCCGAGGAGACGTACACCTCGATGTCCTGACCAGGGCTCACCGCGATGCCGGCCGGCGGCTCGGTACGGAGGATCTGACCCTCAGGGATCTCGGGAGTCGACTCGGTGAAGGGCACCGGCTCAAGGCCGAGGTCGATGAGCTCCTGGGCGCCATCCTCGTACTGCTGGCCGACAAGTTCGGGAACCTCGATGGCGACCGAGCTCGTGAGCGGTGTCTGCTCGAGGTTGAAGACCCAGTAGAGGACGGCCGCGACGATGACGATCATGACGGCGATGCCCGACCAGATCCAGGCGACCGGGGGTCGCGTCTGGCTGCGGCTGCGGCGCTCCTCGTCGTCGACGCTCAGCTGTCGCATGGCTGACTCGGTGCTCGCGGTCGCCTGCGGGTTGACGCCGAACAGGGTGGAGCTGAAGTCGGGACCGCTCTCGGGCCGCATGACGGGCGCGCTGCCGCCGAGTGCGGCGGCAACCTCTGTGCGGAATTCCGCTGCCGACTGGAACCGCGTGAAGCGGTCTTTCGAGAGCGCGTGCATGACGACGGCGTCGAGCGCGGGAGTCACCTGCGGTGCGAGAGTGCTCGGCGCTACCGGGGGCTCGCTCACGTGCTGATACGCGACCGCGACCGGAGAATCCCCCTGGAACGGCGGACGCCCCGTGAGCATCTCGAAGAGCACGACACCGGTCGAGTAGAGATCGGTGCGGGCATCGACGGTCTCGCCGCGCGCCTGCTCGGGCGAGAAGTACTGGGCGGTGCCCAGGATGCTGCTCGTCTGCGCGACCGTCGCCGCCGAGTCGGAGATCGCACGAGCGATGCCGAAGTCCATGACCTTCACCTGGCCGGTGGGGGTCACCATGATGTTGCCCGGCTTGATGTCGCGATGCACGACGCCCGCGCGGTGCGAGTACTCGAGCGCCGTGAGCACTCCCTCGATGATGCGTGCGGCCTCGGCGACGGGCAGCGGACCGTCGGCGATGATGTCTTTGAGCAGGCGACCCTCGACGTGCTCCATGACGATGAACGGAACCACCGTCTCGCCGGCCCCGGACTCCGTGACGACCTCCTCGCCCGCATCGAAGACGCGCACGATGGTGGGGTGGGCCATGCGCGCCGCGGCCTGCGCCTCCTGGCGGAATCGCGTGCGGAAGACCGGGTCGCTCGCGAGGGCGGACTTCAGCAGCTTGACGGCGACGCGTCGGCCGAGCTTGGCGTCCGTTGCCACGTGCACGTCGGACATGCCGCCGCGGCCGATGAGGGCCCCCAGCTCGTAGCGGCCCGCGAGTACCCGCGAACCCTGCGCGACATCGTCCATCGTCACCGTATCCTCACTGCTGCATCTGACTCGATCACAGTGTAGGTGGTCGCGGTGCACGGCCACCCGATGATCGGGCGGGAAGCTCTCACTCCTCGGCGATGGGAACGGCGAGCTCGGCGGAACGCTCGGACTGCAGCGAGCCGCACTGCGCTACGTACGTCACCCGCAACTGGCCGCTGTCGGCCAGGGTCACGACAAGACTCGTAGTGGAGGCGGGGAGCGGGTTGCCCTGCGCGGGGGTTCCGCCGACGATCGTCACGTTGTAGCCCTCGAGGCTGTAGCCGGCGGGGCAGTTGTCGTAGCGAGGCCAATTCAGTGTGACGTCGCTTCCCGCGGGGTACGGCCCTTCACCCGGTGCGATCGCGAGATTGCTCGGTTGCGGCGGGGTCGGGATGTTCGTGTAGAAGTACACCGTGAGGAGCGTGCCGGTCTGCACCTCGCCGCGGATCGGCGTCGTGCGATACGAGCGGCCCTGCTGATCCTGGCTGGGGGCGATGTTGCCGTCGACCTCTTCGATGCGCAGGTCGAGGCCGGCCGCCTTCTCCTGCACCTGGGCGCGCGTGAGGCCCACCCACTCCTCCTCGACGATGAGCACGGTGTCGACCGTGGGCGTGGGAGACGGAGTCTCGATCTCGGTCGGCTCGACGCTCGCCGTATCGGTCGGCACGGGAGTGGGTTCGTTCGGCTCGGCGAAGACGGCGATGAGCACGCCGACCAGGGCGAGCAGCAGCACGCTCGACAGGGCGATGAGAGGCCATGTCCACGGACTGCGCTGCGCCGGAACCGGTTGGGGCGCGGTGGTCGTGGCTGCGGAGCCGGCCATGCTCGGCAGAACCCTCGTCGCATCCTCCGAGGCGACAGCGCCGAGCACCTGGGTCGCCTCGGTCGCCGCACCACCCGTGATGGCGGGCACGATCGCCGCCGCCGCGCCCACATCCCCACGGCGCAGGGCCTGCGCCGCGCGGGCGAAGGCCTGCGCGGAGGCTGGACGATCAGAGGGCTTCTTGGCGATCGACGCGAAGATCAGGTTGCGGACGGGCTCGGCGACGGTTACGGGCAGCTCGGGCGGCGCCTCGTTGATCTGGGCCATCGCGATCGCGACCTGCGACTCGCCCGTGAACGGCCGGCGGCCGGCGAGGGCCTCGTAGGCGACGATGCCGAGGGAGTAGACGTCGGTGGAGGGTGACGCGGAGTGCCCGCTCGCCTGCTCCGGTGACAGGTACTGCACCGTGCCCATGACTTGCCCGGTCGCGGTGAGCGGCACCTGGTCGGCGATACGTGCGATGCCGAAGTCGGTGATCTTGACCCGTCGGTCGGGGGTGATGAGCAGATTGCCGGGCTTGATGTCGCGGTGCACGAGCCCCGCCTGGTGCGCCGCGTGCAGAGCGGACGCCGTCTGGGCGATGATGTCGAGCACCTGATCGGCGGGCAGCACCCGCTCGCGCTCGAGGATCGTGGAGAGCGCCTCGCCGGGCACGAGCTCCATGACGAGGAAGGCGCTGCCCTCCTCCTCGCCGTAGTCGTAGACGTTGGCGATGCCCTCGTGGTTGACGAGCGCTGCGTGGCGGGCCTCGGCGCGGAACCGCTCGAGGAACCCGGGGTCGCCCATGTACTCGTCTTTGAGGATCTTGAGCGCGACGGTGCGGCCGATCACGAGGTCGGTCGCCTGCCACACCTCGCCCATGCCGCCGATCGCGATACGGGAGAGCAACTGGTAGCGCCCACCGAAGGTGAGCCCGCTCGTAGGCCTCATCTGCTCAGCACCGCCTCAAGAACTCTCTTCGCGATCGGAGCCGCGATCTGGTTGCCGAACGCGGACTGCCCCTGCCCGCCGCCATCCTCGATCACGACAGCGATCGCGACCTGCGGGTTGTCGGCGGGGGCGAAACCGGTGAACCACAGGGTGTAGGGCTCGGTCGCACCGTTCTCGGCCGTGCCGGTCTTACCCGCCACGTCGACGCCTTCTATTCTGGCATTAGACGCGGCCCCGTTGGCGACCCCCTGGACCATGAGCGCCGTGAGCTCCGTGGCGGTGGATCGTGCGATCGGCTGACTCAGCAGCACGGGCTCCGGGGCGTCGATCGTCGCGAGGTCGGGGGCGACGATGCGCTCGAGAAGGGTCGGTTGCATGAGGTTGCCGCCGTTCGCGATCGCGGCGCTCACCATGGCCACCTGCAGGGGCGTCACGCGCACGTCGTACTGCCCGAACGACGAGAGCATGAGCTGCGCCTCGTCCATTCCCGTGGGAAAGGTGCTCGGGGTCGCGGTGAGCGGAATCTCGTGCGCAGTTCCGAATCCGAACGCGGTCGTGTAGTCGGCGAGCGTCTGCTCGCCCAGCTCGCGGCCGAGCTCCGCGAAGGGGATGTTGCAGCTCAGACGCAGCGCCGTCTCGAGGGTCGCGGTGTCGCCAGGGCCGCACGTGCTGTTGTTCGAGTTGGTCACGATCGACGAACTCAGCGGCAGGGTGAGACTAGCCGGGTTGGGGAACTCGTCGTCGGCGTCGAAGGCGCCGCTGTCGAGCGCCGCTGCCGTGACGACGAGCTTGAAGACCGAGCCGGGAGCGTAGAGGTCGCCGCTGATCGCGCGATTGATGAGCGGGTCACCGTCGGCAGCGAGCAACTCGTCGTAGACCTCCAGCACTTCGGAGGTGCTGTGCGAGGAGAGCCGGTTCGGGTCGTAGCTCGGCGTCGACACGAGCGCGAGGATGCGCCCGGTCGCCGGCTCGATCGCGACGATCGAGCCGGTCAGGTCGCCCATCGCCTCGTAGGCGGCCTGCTGCACGACCGGGTCGACGGTCAGCTCGACCGCGGCCCCCCGCGGGCTCTGGCCGGTGACGATCGCGCTGAGCTGGTCGAGGAACTGCTCGTTGGCTGTGCCGGTGAGGAAGTCGTTGAAGGCCGATTCGATGCCCGTGACGCCCTGGTTGAGCGTGAAGTAGCCCGTCACGTGGGCGTACGGGAAGGGCTCGGGGTAGGTGCGAAGGAACTCGTACTCGTCGTCCACCCGCACCGACTCGGCGATCGGAGAGTTGCCGACGAGGATCGGCCCGCGTTCTGCCGAGTAGCTCGCGTAGAGCGTGCGCACGTTGCGATCATCCGCCTGAAGATCGTCGACGGCGAACACCTGGATGACGCTCGTCGACACGAACAGGGCGAGGAACATCGCGAGCGTCGCGACGCTCACTCGGCGCAGTTCTTTGTTCATCAGTCCTCCACCACCAGTCGCGGTTGGTGGCGCACGCTGTCGCTCAGCCTCAGAAGGAGGGCGATGATGATCCAGTTGGCGACGAGCGAGGAGCCGCCGGCCGCGAGGAACGGGGTCGTGAGGCCGGTGAGGGGGATGACGCGCGTGACGCCGCCGATGACGACGAACACCTGCAGGGCGATCACGAAGGAGAGGCCCACAGCGAGCAGGCGACCGAAGTCGTCGCTGCCGTTGAAGCCGATGCGGAACCCGCGAGCGACGAGGAGCAGGTACAGCGCGAGGATGCCGAACAGGCCCACGAGCCCGAGCTCTTCGCCGAGGCTCGCGATGATGTAGTCGCTCTCGGCGAGCGGCACGATGTCGGGCCGCCCCTGGCCGAGGCCCGTGCCGATGAGCCCGCCGTTGGCGAGCCCGAACATGCCCTGTACGAGCTGATAGCTGCCGCCGACCGCCTCGTAGACCTCGGGGTTGAACGAGTCGAGCCACGCGTCAAAGCGGCCGCCGACGTAGCCGAGCACCCGGCTGGCGAGGAGGGCACCGCCCACGAACAGCGTGAGCCCGAGCAGCACCCAGCTCAGGCGGCCGGTCGCGACGTAAATCATGACGAGGAACAGGCCGAAGTAGAGGAGGGAGGTGCCGAGGTCGCGCTGGAACACGAGAACGCCCATCGCGGCGATCCAGATGATGAGGATCGGGCCGAGATCGCGACCCCGTGGCAACTGAATGCCCAGCACGCGTCGCCCGACGATCGAGAGCGACTCGCGCGCCGTCACGAGGTACCCCGCGAAGAACACCGCGAGAGCGATCTTGCCGATCTCACCGGGCTGGAAGGAGAACGGCCCGAGCTGAATCCACAGCCGCGCACCGTTGATCGTCTGGCCGATGCCCGGCAGGAGGGGCAGCAGCAAGAGGCCGATGCCGACGACCATCGCGACGTAGCGGTAGCGCGCGAGGACGCGGTGGTTGCGCACGAGCACGAGCACGCCGATCGCGGCGACCATGGCGATCGCGGTCCACACCATCTGGCGGATGCCCGCGCTCTCCCAGCCCGCGAAGCCTTCGGCGATATCGAGGCGGTAGATCATGGCGACGCCGAGCCCGTTGAGGGTCATGCTGATGGGGAGGACGAAGGGGTCGGCGTCGCGCGCGACGATGCGCAGAACGACGTGCACGCCGAGGCCGAGTACGCCGAGACCCGCGCTGTACAGCAGCACCTGAGGGTCGAGCGCGCCGAGGGAGCCGAGCTGCACGAGGGTCACCGCCGCACCCGTGATGGCGATGGCGATGAGGACCAGCCAGAACTCGAGGGTGCGCAGCGGCGAGGGCGTCCGCAGACGGATCCTGATGGATTGCGTCGTGGGCGCGAGCGGAGCATCCCCGTCCACCACGGGGCCAGCCAGCGGCACGGTCGGCTCAGTCGACGACATCGGTGAGCCTCTCGATGATGCGGTACGCATCGCTCAGACTGTCGGCGTTGATGGTGGCCTCGACGCTGCGCCGGGTGAAGTCGGGCAGCTCGTCGACCGCGATGGGCGTCTCGACGACGACGCTCGAGAGCGGGAAGGGCCCGAGATCTTGCTGCACGCCCTGGTAGATCGCCACATTGCCGTCGGCGGTGCCGACGAAGTACCGCGTCTGGGTCCACTGGTAGCCGGCCGTGAGGGCGGCCACGATGATGCCGACCACGAGGACGACGCCGACCGACCAGGTGATGCGCCGCCGGATGCGCCGCCGCCGGTCCTCGGCGATGAGCTCGCGCAGGAACTCCTCCGACTCCGGCTCGAAGTGCTCGTCCTCCGGGTCGGTGATCGCGGCGCGGATGGGGTGCAGCAGCATGGCCGGGATGCGCAGCGAGCGCTTGGCGGCGACCGGGGAGTAGCTCAACGGCGCGCCGGCGGCCCCGACGAGGCTCGGCTGCGGCACCCCGCTCGGCCGGTCGGCGTCGACGCCGACGATGACGATCGTGACGTTGTCGGGGGCGCCGTTCTCGAGCGTCGCCTCGATGAGCTGCTGGCCGGCCTCCGCGGCATCCGGCTGGCGCGAGAGCACGCTCGCGATCTCTGACTCGGGCACGTAGCCGGTGAGACCGTCGGAGCACAGCAGCCAGCGGTCGCCGGGCTGCGTGTCGACGACCATCGTGTCGATCTCGGGCGTGATGTCGACGTCGCCGAGCACGCGCATGAGAACCGAGCGCCGTGGATGCGTCGCGGCCTCCTCCTCGGTGATGCGCCCGCTGTCGACGAGGCGCTGCACGAAGGTGTGGTCCTTCGTGATCTGCGTGAGCTCGTGGTCGCGCCACCGGTAGATGCGGCTGTCGCCGATGTGGGCGAGGGCGAGCTGGTCGCCCACGCGCACGAATCCGCTGACGGTCGTGCCCATCCCGGTCAGCTCCGGATGCTCGAAGACGGTCTCGGCGAGCTCCTTGTTGGCCTCCAGGAGCGCCGAGGCGAGCGCCTCCTCAGCCTCTTCGGGGCTGTCGAACTCGCGGTCGATGTGGGCGATGGACTGGATCGCGAGCGCGCTCGCGACATCCCCTCCCGCGTGGCCGCCCATGCCGTCGGCGACCACGAAGAGGTGGGAACCGGCATAGCCGGAATCCTGATTGTTGGCGCGGATGCGACCGACGTGCGATCCCGCCCAGGAGAGCGTCGTCACGGGCGCTACCGCCGCAACTCGAAGGTCGTCGTACCGACACTCACGGGCGTGTTGAGCGGCACGGGCGTGGGGACGCTCACGCGGTTGCCGGCGAGGAAGGTGCCGTTCGTCGAGTCGAGATCCTGCACCATCCACTGGCCGTCCCAGAGCATGAGGCGCGCGTGATGGGTCGAGGTGTAGTCGTCGCGCACGACGAGGGCGGAGTCGGAGGAGCGACCGATCGTGAGCTGCTCCTCCGTGAGCTCGATCTCGAGCCCCTCCTTGCTGCCGGAGGTGATGACGAGGCGCTTGGCAGGCGGGTCGTCGACCTTCGGCTGAGGAGCGGGCGTGGGCGGCGTCGGCGGGAAGGGGTCGGTCTCCCGAGGCGCGGCGGGCGTCGCGGGGGGAGCGACCCGCCGCACCTTCTGCCCGAACAGGTCGGAGCGGAGGGCGTAGACGATCGCGAAGACGAACGCCCACAGGAGCAGGAGGAAACCGATGCGGAGCACCAGGAGCGTCAGTTCACTCATCGCTGGCCTCCTCGGGGTGGGGTCGGGCCGGCGCCGCGACCGGTCTGCGCCAGCACGCGGAAGACGATCCGCGTGCGGCCGATCTCGATCACGCTATCGGGAGGCAGCACGGCACGCGACACCGGCGCACCGTTGAGGTGCGTGCCGTTCGTGCTGCCGAGGTCGGTGAGCTGCGCCCGCTCGCCATCCCACAGGATCTCGATGTGGGTGCGGCTCGTGCCCGTGTCGGCGATCGTGATGTCGGCCTCGCTGCCGCGGCCGATGACCGTGCGCGAGTGGGTGAGGCGGTGGCGCTCGCCGTCGATCTCGACGATGGGAGACCACACGACCTTGTTCTTGACCGACTCGGAGTCGACGACGACGACGCCCTCCGCGAGACCGTCGTCGACCATGAGGGTGATGCTGATGCCGCCGGGGAAGGTGTAGCGCTGCGCGGTCGCGTGCTGCTGCAGCAGCTGCGTGAGCTCGTCGATGAGGGCCTCGCCGAGGGACGCCATGCGCGCGTGGTCGGCGGGGGAGAGGCGCACCGTCAGGATGTTCGGCACGAGAATCCGCTCGCGCGAGACGACCGCGGCCTTCGTGTCGAGCTCGCGACGCAGGGCCGCGGCCACCTCGAGCGGTTGCACTCCGCTCTTGAAGGTCTTGGCGAATGCCCCGCCCACGACCCGCTCGAGACCGCGCTCGAAGCTGTCGAGAAGCCCCATCGCCGCCTCCTTCGATGATCGTGGTGGAAGCACCTGCATGGGCGCCGACGACCCTCTGATGGTAGTCGTCGCAGGTTGCAGGGGCCGAACGGGGAGGTGGGTGTGCGCTGTGATAATGTCACCTGGTTGACGGCACGGCACTCATCCTCTCGGGGATGACGCTCGCGGCCGTTGCGCGCGAGTGGCGGAATTGGCAGACGCGCTGGCTTCAGGTGCCAGTGTTCGAAAGGACGTGGGGGTTCAAGTCCCCCCTCGCGCACCACAGGGTTTTCTTCTCGTAGGCTCGGCCTCATGGCAGCGGGCGCAGTGGTGCACACCTTCACGGGATCGCTCGCCGATGTGGATCGGGGCGTGTACGAGGAGTTGAGCATCCGCGTCGCCCGGCACCCCTCCGAGACCGACGCCTACATGGTCACGCGCGTGCTCGCGTACTGCCTCGAGCACACCGAGGGCATCGCGTTCAGCGAGGGGCTCTCCTCGACCGAGGAACCTGCCGTCGTCGTGCGCGACCACACTGGCAGGTTGACCGGCTGGATCGAGGTGGGCGCCCCCGACGCCGCGCGGCTGCACCACGGCAGCAAGCTCGCCGAGCGCACGGTCGTGTACACGCACCGCGACCCCGGCAAGGTCATGGCGCCGTGGGCGGGCAAGAAGATTCACGAGGCTGACCGGATCGTGCTGCACAGCTTCGACCCCGGGTTCATCGACGCCGCGGTGGGGGCGCTCGAGCGGCGCAACACCCTCACGGTGTCGGTGACGGAGCGGCATGTGTACCTCGAGCTCAACGGGGTGACGCTGAGCTCGGTCGTGCACGAGCACCCCCTCGACCCGTCCTCGTGATGCGAGCCCTTGAGTACCCCTAGGGGGTATGCGACAATGGGCCGCATGGACACCAACGGCATGCCCCAGAACTCTCTCAACCTTCTCGGCGACCAGAGCGCGGCCGGTGGATGCTGCGGCGGCGGAGCCTGCATGTGCGGGCACGGTGACAGCGGTGCTGACGCGGCTGCCACGGAGACGGCAAGCTCGGAGGCGCACGTCTCCAGCATCGGCAACGGCACGGCGCCTGGCGGACTCGCGGTCGAGTACCTCGTGACCGGCATGACGTGCGGCCACTGCGTCTCGTCCGTCAAGGAGGAGGTCGGCGCGATCGACGGCGTCGACGCCGTCGAGATCGTGCTCAAGAAGGACGGCGCCTCGCGCGTCACCGTGCGCTCGAGCGCCTCGATCAGCCCCGAGAAGGTGCGCGCAGCGGTCGACGAGGCCGGCTACGCACTGCTCTAGACCATGAGCACCACGGATGCTCGGCCAGCGGTGGGCGCCGAAACCGAGCCCGCCGGCCTGCAGCTAGACCTGACGGGCATGACGTGCGCCTCGTGCGCCAACCGCATCGAGCGCAGCCTCAACAAGGTGCCCGGCGTGGAGGCCACGGTCAACTACGCGACCGAGAAGGCGAGCGTGCGCGCGGCCGCGGGGGCCGCAGAGCAGCTCGACGCCGACGCGCTCATTGCGGCGGTCGAGAAGGCGGGGTACTCGGCGACGCTCGTCGTCCCGCGCGAGGCGAGCGCAGCATCCGGAGATCATGGCGGGAACGGTGCAGCGCCGAGCGCGCCCGACGAGCTGGGCGCGCTGCGGCAGCGGCTCCTCATCTCCACGGTGCTCACGGTGCCCGTGCTCGTGCTGTCGATGATCCCGGCGCTGCAGTTCACGAACTGGCAGTGGCTCGTGCTCGCCCTCGCGTCGCCCGTCGCCGTGTGGGGGGCGTGGCCGTTCCACCGCGTCGCGCTGCACAACGCTCGCCGCTTCATCGCGAGCATGGACACTCTCATCTCGGTGGGCGTGACGGCGGCCTTCCTCTGGAGCGTGTACGCGCTCTTCTTCGGCGAGGCCGGCATGCCCGGCATGACCATGCAGCTGCAGCTGCTCGGCACGCCCGAGGCCGGCGCCCACGAGATCTACCTCGAGGTCGCCGCCGCCGTGACCGTCTTCATCCTGCTCGGGCGGTACCTCGAAGCGCGCGCCAAGCGCTCGTCACGCGAAGCACTCGACGCCCTGCTCGATCTCGCCGCGCGCGAGGCGACCGTACTGCGGGACGGCGTCGAAGTGCGCGTGCCCGTCGACGCGCTCCAGGTCGGCGACCGCTTCGTCGTGCGCCCCGGTGAGACCATCGCGACCGACGGCCTCGTCATCGAGGGCTCGTCGAGCGTCGACCAGTCTCTGCTCACGGGCGAATCGGTGCCCGTCGACGTCACGGTCGACGACCGCGTCGTGGGCGGCACCCTCGCCGTGGGCGGGCGCCTCGTCGTCGAGGCGACGCGCATCGGGGCCGACACCGAGCTCGCGCGCCTCGCGCGCCTCGTCGAAGAAGCGCAGACCGGCAAGGCCGACGTGCAGCGGCTCGCCGACCGCGTCTCGGGCATCTTCGTGCCCATTGTCTTCCTGCTCGCGCTCGTGACGCTCCTGGCGTGGATCGTCGTCGCCGACTCGGTCGAGATCGGCTTCACGGCGGCGGTCGCGACGCTCATCATCGCGTGCCCGTGCGCGCTCGGCCTCGCGACGCCGACCGCGCTGCTCGTCGGAACGGGGCGCGGCTCGCAGCTGGGCATCCTCATTCGGGGCCCGCAGGTGCTCGAGCGCACCCGCCGCATCGACACGATCGTGCTCGACAAGACCGGCACCGTCACGACCGGGCACATGGCGGTCCGCTCGGTCACGGCGGCGGGCGGCATCGATCGCGACCGGATGCTCGTGCTCGCAGCCTCCGCCGAAGACGGGTCGGAGCATCCCCTCGCCCGGGCGGTCGTCGACCACGCGCGCTCGTCGGGCCTCGAGCTGCTGCCGGCCGAGAGCTTCGAGGCGCACGCCGGGGCCGGTGTCACGGCCGTCGTCGACGGGCACGCGCTCGCGATCGGTCGGGCGTCGTGGCTGCGCGAGGCGTGGGCGGTGCCGGTCGACGTTGCACTCGTGAGGGATGCGGAGTCTCAGGGGGCGACGCCGATCGTCATCGTGATCGACGGTGCTGTGGCCGGGGTCGTCGTGCTCGCCGACACGCTCAAGCCGACCTCGGCTCTCGCGCTCTCGCGGTTGCGTGCGCTCGGGCTCACGCCCGTGCTGCTCACGGGCGACAACGCTGGAGCCGCCGCGGCGGTCGCGGCCGAGCTCGGCATCGACGACGTGCGCGCGGGCGTGACGCCCGCCGGCAAGCTCGACGTGATTCGGCAGCTGCAGGCCGACGGGCACGTCGTCGCCATGGTCGGCGACGGCGTCAACGACGCGGCGGCGCTCGCCGCCTCCGATCTCGGCATCGCGATGGGCGGCGGCACCGATGCGGCCATGGCGGCCTCCGACCTCACCGTCGTGAGCGGCGACCTGCTCGTCGTCGTCGACGCGATCCGGCTCGCTCGACGCACCCTGCGCACCATTATCGGCAACCTGTTCTGGGCCTTCGGCTACAACGTCGCCGCGATTCCGATTGCCATGCTCGGGCTGCTCAACCCGTTGCTCGCCGGGCTCGCGATGGCGTTCTCGAGCGTGTTCGTCGTGACGAACTCGCTGCGGTTGCGCGGGTTCCGCCCCCAGCCTCGCTAGTTCGAGCACCGTGCGGTACTCTACTTGCTAAATGCAAGTGGATTATCGACCGGGAGTCCTCCGCTCGAGCAGAGGGATGAACCATGAAGGCAGTGGCAGTACTGGGAAGCGCCGGCTTCGTCGGCGTCATGCTCACGATCGGGTTCGGTCTCGGCGCGTTCTTCGTGCTCAGCGAGCCGGCTGTCTTCGAGCGGTGGTTCGCCGACTACTTCGTCTTCCTGCTCGTCCCGGTCTTCATCACGAGCGTGCCCGCCTTCGTCGGCACGATCGTCATGCTGCGCCGATCGGAGAAGGGCTCCGCGACCCGCCGCTCATGGTTCGTTGCACTGGTGGGTCTCGTCCTGGCGTACGGCATCACCTCGGTCGTGAGCCTTCCGCTCAACATCGCCTTCTGGTCGTTCACCCTGAGCGACGAGGCCATCACCACGGCCCTCGCCTGGTGGATGGTCGCCCACGTCGCGCGCACAGTCGCTGCACTCATCGGCACGGTCTACGCGTTCCGGGCCGTGACGAGCGCCTAACGCACCTGCGCAGTGAGCCTCGCCATGACCTGCGAGACCGCCGCCTCACGAGTCTCGGGGTTCACGAATGCCGCGAAGACCGGATTCTCGGGAACGGCGGTGTGGCGGCTGCCCCAGGCGACGAGCTCGGCCAAGACGGGTATCAGGTCGATAGCGGGAAGCAGAGGGCGATAGATCACCCGCCTGCCGTCATCCGGGTCGGCCGTCTTCTCGACGAGCCCGCCCTCGACGAGCCGGTGGAGCCGGTCGGTCAGGATGTTCGTGGCGATCGACTCGTCGACGGCGAGCTCGGAGAATCGGGTGCGGCCGCCCAGGAGCAAGTCGCGCAGGACCACGAGAGTCCACCGATCGCCGAGGATGTCGAGCGACGCCGCGATCGGGCATCCGGAACGAAGCTCATGAGTCATGGGCAGAAGATCCCCCTATCGGGCCACACTGTGGCACACGCTCGTTGCACATCGCAAGCGGCCCATTCGTACTCTACTTGCGAAGAGCAAGTTGCAGCCGCGGCCGGGATACTCTGCGAGATCCTCTAGGGCCTGCGGCCGACGCGCGGGATGCCCAGCGGCACGGGCAGGCGCAACTCGGCGGGCGCGCCGGGCGGCACCACGGGCGACCGGGGCGTGACCGGCGGAACGGGGCGGTAGGGCTCGCCTAGCGCGGGACGAGCATCCCGTTCGCTGCGATTCGGCCACAGGGCGAAGGCGCGCTCCGCCTGCGCGGTGATCGTGAGCGAGGGGTTCACGCCGAGGTTCGCCGAGATCGCCGAGCCGTCGACGACGTGCAGGCCCTCGTGCCCGAAGACCCGGTGGTAGGCGTCGACGACCCCGCTCTCGGGCGAGTCGCCGATCGCGCAGCCGCCCAGGAAGTGCGCCGTCATGGGCACGTCGACGACCTCGCTGATGCCCGACTGCGGGAACCCGTTCATGTGCTTCGCCATGAGCGCGTAGGTCTCATTCGCCTGCGGAATGTAGGTGGGGTTCGGTTCGCCGTGGCCCTGCGCCGACCGCAGGCGGAAGCGCCCGAAGGCGCCACGGCTCGCGCGCACCGTGAGGGAGTTGTCGCGCGTCTGCATGACGAGCCCCACGATCGAGCGGCGCGACCAGCTGCCGAGCCCGACCACCATCGAGGCGACGCGGCCGGGGTGCCGGAGCAGTTGGCCGATCCACAGCAGCCAGCGCGGGGTGCGGCGGCCGCCCGGGACGGCGAGCGTCGCGAGCAGGGCGAGCGCGTTGGAACCGTGGCCGTAGCGGCACGGTTCGACGTGGGTGTGGTCGTCGGGGTGGATCGACGAGGTGATCGCGACGCCCCGCGTGTAGTCGACGCCGCGGCTGCGGCGCAGGGCCGTGGATGCTCCGCCGAGGGCCTCCGAATTGGTGCGGGTCAAGGCGCCCAACCGGTCGGAGATGCCCGGCAAGTGCCCTTCGGCCTTCATGCGGTGCAGCAGCTGCTGCGTGCCCCAGGCCCCCGCGGCGACGACCACCTGGTCGGCCGTCCAGCGTCGCTCGCTGCGCCGCCCTCTGCCCGTGGCACGTGTGGTGACGACGTACCCACCCTCCCCAGCTGTGCCAGATCTGGCGCGAATCGGCGCTGGGGCGTGGGGCACGCGCCCTTTCGCGCCAGATCTGGCCCGTTCGGGGTGAGTGCGGGGCTCGAGGCGGGTGACGGTGGTGCGTTCGTGCACCTCTGCGCCCGCCGACTCGGCCAGGTGCAGGTAGTTCTTGACGAGCGCGTTTTTCGCGTTGTGGCGGCAGCCCGTCATGCACTCACCGCACTCGCGGCAGCCGGCGCGGGCCGGGCCGGCGCCTCCGAAGTACGGGTCGGGCGACTCGACCCCGGCACCCTCGCCGAAGAATACGCCCACGGGCGTGCGGCGGAAGGTGTCGGAGACGCCGAGGTCGGCGGCGACCTTCTGCATGACCTCGTCGGCGGGCGTGATCGTCGGGTTGGTGGTGACGCCGAGCATGCGCGAGGCCTGGTCGTAGTAGGGGTCGAGCTCAGCCCGCCAGTCCGCGATGTGAGCCCACTGGCGGTCGCGGTAGAACGCGTCGCTCGCGGGTCGGTAGAGCGTGTTGGCGTAGACGAGGGAGCCTCCGCCGACGCCCGCACCGGCGAGGATCATGACGTCGTCGAGCAGGTGGATGCGCTGAATGCCGAGCAGGCCGAGCGCGGGAGCCCAGAAGTATTTGCGCAGACTCCACGAGGTGCGCGCGAACTCGTCGTCGGCGAATCGGCGACCGGCCTCGAGCACAGCGACCGAGTAGCCCTTCTCGACGAGGCGCAGCGCGGCGACCGCGCCGCCGAACCCCGAGCCGATGACGAGCACGTCGACGTGCCGCTCGTGCTCGGGCGCGGTCGCCACGCTCAACCTTTGCGGTAGCTGTCGAGCGCGGCGGCACCGATCGGGGCGGCGATCGCCCACGAGTCGATGCCCGCGAAGCGCGTGAGGCGGCGGGCGGTCACGTGCGCGGTGCGGTTGCCGACGTACCAGAGGGGGGTGGGATGCGCGCGCCACGGCCCCTCGGCGACGGTGCGCTCCACGTGGTCGGGGTCGAGCAGCAGGGCGTTGTGCACGATGCCGAGACCGCTGCCGACCTCGGCGAGGGTGTGGCCGGGGAAGGCGCCCCACGTGCCCCCGGGCATCCCGAAGACGGTTCCGCCCCACGCGTTGATGCCGATCGTGCCGTAGCGCAGCTGGGCGACGAGGTCGTCGAAGGCGCCCCCGAGGGCCTCCCGCGTCGACGGATGAAGGTGGATGCTCGCGCTCAGGGTTCCTGCGAGCTTCTCGTTGGCGAAGGCGACGGCGGCAGCCAGGTACGGCTCGGGCTCTCGCGTGCCGGGCAGCCGCACGACGCCGAGCACGGGCCCGAACGCCTCCTGCGTGAAGAGGTGCTCGTCCGCGTCCTGCGGGTCGAGGTGATCGACGAGGGTGCGGGGCACGTTCGGGTCGCCGCCGAGCACATTGGCGTGCGGGTGCACGGTGACGACCGCGAGCTGCCGGCTCGACGCCCCCGGGTAGTAGGCGGGCCGCGTTGGGGCGATCGCCAGGTGGTGGCGCAGCCGGTCGACGAAGGCATCGGCTTTGCCCCAGGCTTCCGGGATCACGACGATCTGGGTTGCCACGCAATTGAACCCCGAATTGTGCAGGCGCTGCGTCGCGATGTCGCGGGCGACGGCGTCGACGTTGTCGTCGCTCCAGGTCTCCTCGGGCACGATGATCGCCGGGCCCACGCCGCCGAGCTCGCTCGTGACGGGCGTGGAGAGCCGGGGCTCGCCCGCCGCGCGGCGGCGGGCGGCATCCTCACCGTCACCCCACACGATCGCGTCGTGAGTGTGTCGGCTACCCGTGAGGTGGACGCGATCCACGCGATCGTCTGTGACGAGAGCCTCGCCGAGGTCGCGGTCGCCCGAGACGACCGCCACGATACCGAGATCGATGAGCGGCGCGAAGGCGGCCTCGAGCGCCGGCCGCAACGGGTCGGTGATCGGGTTGAGCTTGACGAGGACGGCCGAGTTCTCCTGGTAGAGCGCGCTCAGCACGTCGAGGGCGGGGATCGCCGTGATGTTGCCGGCCCCGAGGACGAGCGTCAGGCGCGGCTGCGGGTCGCGCCGACGCAGCTCGCGAGCGATGCCCGCACGAACCTCGTCGAGCGAGACGCCGGGTCGCAGCCACACACGCGCCTCGTAGTCCTGCAGGACGGCGTCCTTCGCCACATAGGGGAAGACGCGCAGGGTCGTGCGGCCTCCGGGAGCCCGGCCGATCTCGACCTCGGACACGGGGGAGCGCCCCGCGTCGAGCAGCTTGAGGGTCTTCTCCATCGCGCTCGTCGCGGTGATGAGCGAGTAGGGGCCCGTCGACCACTCCTCACCCGCGGCCGGAGAATCGGGGTCGATGCCCTTGATCTCGCAGGCCGCGCGCACCCAGTCGGGTGCGGCGGCGAGAGTGGCGGCTCGCACGCTGCGCAGGAGGTCGCGCTTGCTCGCGAGGGGCCCCTCGACCCACCGTTGCGCTCCCGCGCGCAGCGCATCCACACGGGGTGAGTGATCGGCGTTCGACGGGGGCACACAGACTCCTTCGAGGGCGCGTTCGTCGGTGAAGGCGGGGCGCGTCGAGCCTAACCGCTCGGCACGGTTCGAGGGTCAGGGCTGGGGATGCTCGGCGCTAGTCAACCGGAGCCGACGACGCGACGGGAGCACGCACGACGATCGCCGCGATGAGAATGCTGAACGGCAGGAGCGCGGAGACGAGAGCGGTCTCGATGTAGCTGCCCGTGGCCCCGAAGCCGAGAGCGAAGACGAGAGGGCCGAGCGCCGTCGAGGCGAGACCGATCGAGGTCGCGACCCCGCGGATCGTGCCGATGCGACGACGACCGTAGTAGCGCACGAAGGCCGCAGCCTCGATGCCCCGCAGCCCGCCGCCGGCGGCGCCGAGCATGAGCCCGTAGAGGATGCCGAGCACACCGCTCTCCACGAAGGGAAGGAAGAGGAGCGTGCCCGCCATCATCGCCATCGAGAACACGACCCCCCAGCGCGGGTCGATGCGGTCGGCGAGAGAGCCGACGGCGAGCGTCGCGAGTAGGGCCGTGATGGTCTGGTACGCGAAGTTCGCGGCCGCTTCGACGGTCGAGAAGCCCTGCTGCCCGAGGATGGAGATCTGGTGGAACGCGAGCGCCGTGGTGAGCATCCCGGTGCAGAAGATCGCGCCTGTGAGCACCCAGAACATGCCGGTGCGCAGGGCCGGCCGAAGATCCCAGCCCTCGGCGGGGGCCTCCGTGGGCCGCTCGGTGCCCTTCCGCGCGGGGGCGTCGCGGGGGAGGAGGAGCGAGATCGGCAGCACGATCGCGAGCACCGCGAGCGATTCGATGCGCCACGTCGTCGCGACATCGCTCGCGGCGACGAGCCGCTCGACGCCGAGGGGCGCGAGCGAGATGCCGGCAGAGCCGATCGCGCTCGTGATGCCGAGCGCGAGGCCAGATCGGTGGGTGACTGTGCGGGCGACGATCGTGACCGCCGTGAGCGAGAGGGCCCCCTGGCCCGCCATGCGCAACCCTGCGTAGGCGCCCGTGAGGCCGAAGATGTCGGTGACGAAGCTCGCCGCGGCGAGGAGGAGCGCGAAGACCACGCCCACGATCATCATGACCGAGCGGGCACCCCAGCGGTCGAGGGCGCGGCCTATGAACGGCAGGGCCACCGCACCGGCCAGAGTGCCGATGAGGTACGCCGTGCTGATCTCGGTGCGCGTGATGTCGAGAGTCGTGATGAGCGGGTCGACGAGCGGGCTGAGGCCCGCGGTCTGCCCGGGAGCCGTGAGCCCGGAGACGATCCCGGCCCCGACGACGACTCCCCACCACCACAATCGACCGCGCGGCCGACGTCGGGTGACCGGCACGGGCTCGGTCGAGGGGTTCAGCGGCAGCGGGATCTCTGTCGTGCTGGGCGGACTGCCGATGAGGGTCTCCTGATGCGAGGCGGGTGCGTCGGGACGGACGATCATCGAGCCTACGGTGTGCTGAATACGCGGCCGAATCCTCACCCTGCCCTGCTAGCGTGCGCGGATGGCGCGCATCCTCTCCGTGGCCGCGGCGCTGCCGGATCATGAGCACGCCCAGGAGGAGATCACGGCGGCGCTCGCCGCAGGAATGGCCGAGGATGACCGCACGCGCTCGGTCATGGAGCGCATCCATGCCTCGAGCGGCATCCGCACCCGGCACCTCGCGCTGCCGCTCGACGAGTATCGGGGCCTGAGCGGCTTCACCGAGACCAACGAGCTCTTCGTCGAGCACGCTCTGCCGCTCGCGCAGCGCTCGGTGCGGGTCGCTCTCGAAGAGGCCGGACTCAGTGTCGACGATGTCGACCACCTCTTCTTCACGACCGTGACGGGGCTCGGCGCCCCCTCGCTCGACGCGCTCCTGGCGACGAGCATGGGCTTTCGCTCCGACCTGCGGCGCGTGCCGAGCTTCGGGCTCGGCTGCGTGGCGGGAGCCGCGGGCATCGCGCGCGTCGCCGACTACCTGGCCGGCCATCCCGAGGGTGTCGCCCTGCTCGTGAGCGTCGAGCTCTGCTCGCTCACCCTCCAGTGGGACGACCACTCGATGGCGAACGTCGTCGGCACGGGCATCTTCGGTGACGGCGCGGCAGCCGTCGTCATGGTCGGCGACGAGCATCCTCTCGCCACCGGGCGCATCACCGCCCTGCCGCGCGTCGTCGGCAGCCGCAGCGCCCTCTACCCCGACAGCGCCGAGATGATCGGCTGGCAGATCGGCAGCGCGGGCTTTCGCCTCATGCTCGCCGCGGGCGTGCCCGCGCTCATCGGCGGCCACTTCGCGGCCGGCGTCGATGAACTGCTCGCCGAGCAGGGCTGGAAGCGCGACGACGTCGACGTGTGGATCGCCCACCCGGGCGGGCCCCGCGTGCTCGAGTCGTTCGCCGACTGCCTCGAGCTCGCGCCCGCGGCGCTCGACATCAGCTGGGGTGTCATGGAGCGCACCGGCAACATGTCCTCGGCGGCCGTGTTGCACGTGCTCGCCGCCGTCGGAGAGCGGCCCGCCGGAGACCGCGCGCTTCTCTTCGCCCTCGGGCCCGGCGTCACCGCCGAGCTCGTGCTGCTGGAGTGGTCGTGACGGTGGAGTGGTCATGAGACGGGAGCTGTTGTGAGCGTGATCCTGTACGTCGGCCTCGTTCTTCTCACGGGTGTCGAGCGCCTCATCGAACTCGTCATCTCGAAGCGCCATGCCGCCCGCGCCTTCGCGCGCGGCGGCGTCGAGCACGGTCTCGGGCACTTTCCCGCCATGGTCGTGCTTCACACGGGCCTGCTGCTCGCGTGCATCGCCGAGGTCGTACTGCTCGATCGCCCATTCCTCGGCGCGCTCGGCTGGCCCATGCTCGTCATCGCCCTCCTGTGCCAGGCCGGTCGCTACTGGGTGATCTGGGCGCTCGGCGAGCAGTGGAACACGCGCGTCATCGTCGTACCCGGAGCGACTCGTGTGACGCGCGGCCCCTACCGCTGGCCGTGGCTGCGCCACCCCAACTACTGGATCGTCGCGATCGAGGGCATCGCGCTGCCGCTCGTGCACTCCGCGTGGATCACGGCGCTCGTCTTCACGGTGCTCAACGCGATCCTGCTGCTGGGCTTCCGCATCCCCACCGAGAACCGCGCGCTCGCGGCCCTGCGCGAGAACTGAATGCACGCCGACCTCGCGATCGTGGGCGGCGGGCCGGTGGGCCTCGCGCTCGCGCTCGAGGCGTACGCGCGCGGCCTCACCCCGGTCGTGCTCGAACCGCGCGAGGGGCCGATCGACAAGGCGTGCGGCGAAGGGCTCATGCCGGGCGCACTCGCGGCCCTCGGCACGCTCGGCGTCGACCCGGCGGGGCACCCGATCGCGGGCATCCGGTACCGGGACCCGCGCCGGGAGGTCGCCCACCGCTTCGCGGGCCAGCCGGGTCGGGGCGTGCGCCGGCTCGTGCTGCACGCGGCGCTGCGCGAGCGCGTCGACGCGGCGGGCATCGAGGTTCGGGTCGAGAAGGCGGAGGAGATCGCGCAAGACGATACGGGAGTGACGGTCAACGGGTTGCGCGCCCGCTGGCTCGCGGGGGCCGACGGCCTGCACTCCCGCGTGCGGGAGCTCGCCGGCCTGCAGTCGGCCGCCCCTCGCGGCCGGGCGCGCCCGCCGCGCTTCGGGCTGCGGCGCCACTACTCGATTGCCCCGTGGAGCGACCTCGTCGAGGTCACCTACCTCGACGACGCCGAGCTCTACGTGACGCCCGTCGACGAGCACACCGTGGGTGTCGCCGTGCTGGGCGGCAAGCCCGCCGATCTCGACGCGACGATCGCGCGGGCGCCGGAGCTGCGCGCGCGATTGGACGGCGCCGCGCCGGCGAGCGACCTGCGTGGGGCGGGAGCGCTGCGGCAGCGCAGCACGGCGCGCACGGCGGGGCGCATCGCTCTCGTCGGCGACGCCTCGGGCTACGTCGACGCACTCACCGGGGAGGGCCTGCGCGTCGGTTTCGCGCAGGCGAGCGTGCTCGCCGACCGGCTCGCCGCCGACGATCTGCCCGGCTACGAGCGGGCGTGGGCGCGCGCGACGCGCGACTTCCGCGTGCTGACCGCGGGGCTGCTCGCGGCGGCGACGTCACCCGCGCGCGGCCTCATCGTGCCGACGGCCGCGCGTCTGCCGCGCGTGTTCGGCGCGGTCGTCGAGCGCCTCGCGCGCTGAGGTGCCGGTGTGCTCGGGCCCGCGAGTCAGAGGGTCAGAGGCCGAGCAGGCTGCGCAGCTCGTCCGCGTCGTGGGCGATCGCGCGGGCGTTGCGGCGTTCGTCGTCGTCCCCGTAGCCCCACGTCACGGCGATCGTCGGGATGCCGTGCACCGCGGCCCCCTCGATGTCGTGGATGCGGTCGCCGATCATGACGGGGCGGCTGAGGTCAGCACCCATGCCCCGCAGGCGCACGAGCGCCTCGGCCACGACGTCGGCCTTCGCGCTGCGCACCTCGTCCTCCGACGCACCCGTGATGATGTCGAAGTGCTCGGCGATCGTGAAGTGCTCGAGCATGAGCGTCGCGGGAGTCTCGGGCTTCGAGGTCGCGAGACTGAGGGGGATGCCCGCTGCGGCGATGTCCCGCACGAGGGGGCCCATGCCCGGGTAGAGCGTCGAGTCGTAGGCGCCGCGGTCGAGGTAGCGCTCGCGGTACACCTCGAGGGCGCGCTCGCGCTGCTCGAGCGTGAGGCCGGCGCGGTCGCGGAACGAGTCGAGCAGCGGCGGGCCGACGTACCGGAGGAGCTCGTCGGGCGGGGGCACGGGCATCCCGAGCTGGGTGAAGGTCGGCTCTGTTGCAAAGATTGGCGGCAGTCAGAGGTAGGCTGTCGCTCTGCGCCGATCAGGCGGCTGCTGCGAAATGGTGGTTGAGCATGCCCATGGCCTCCGTCAGCGCCGAGGGCCCAATGCCAA